>Ga0307942_1000548_pt1:0-12500 | contig 26630 bp, 32 predicted proteins | sample OrgLakmetagen175_FD_201846 | JGI IMG/M metagenome (GOLD analysis project Ga0307942, IMG submission 201846) | Saline water microbial communities from Organic Lake, Antarctica - #175 | ecosystem: Environmental > Aquatic > Non-marine Saline and Alkaline > Saline | place: Antarctica: Organic... | reverse complement strand
AGAATCTAAAATGGAGCCAATGACACACTTTTGTATGGGTGTGGGTGAAGGGTGAAGGGAAGGGGGATTGGAAGGGGGTAAGGGGAATCGGTTCCAAAAATGTAAACGTGGCGACCATCAGGATTCTTCTTACCTGCCTGCACCCAGCCAAAAAAAACTGCTGTTGAAGGCCTATCTGTGCCGCTTCATGTCCAGGAAAACACCAAAAATAATACTTTATAATCCAATAGAACCACCAGAGGGGAAGGCACTTGGTTTATGTCCAGACATGTAAATATTTTGCCCCCAAGGGGCAATTTCTCACATGCCACTTTATCAAATTTGCAAATCTGAGTTAATAATTTAATCCAAAGCTGACACTGTAAAAGACAATTTACCAGAACATGTACTCAGATTTATGCAAGTCGCTCTACGTACAGAAATGACAGACTAGACGCACATGCAGAGCATTTATACCCTAGTTTGGTGCACTTTTTAAATGGGAAATGGCATACTAATTTGCTTGCCAACACTTAGTCACTTCACTCCATTTTTTTGCAAAGATGTTTGTCTATTGCAAGGAACCCCCAAACACCAAAAAGTTGCTGAGTTTTGGTGCTCTAAATAGTCAGATCCAACATGTGTGCTTGAAAATTGCTTGCAGCTTAGCTGCATTTTTGTTTTGTTTAATCTACAAAGGCCTCCAGCCTGGTATGGCTGCTCAACCCAAGAGATCCCCAAAATTAAATAAATCAGAAAAACGACAGCTGCTCTTATGAACTTTAACCTTGTGGTGTGCTGAAACACAAAACTCAGCTGCTTACCTACGTAATAGTGCTGAATCTGCAAGTTTGGGCACACGAACCCCAGGCACATTAGAAAAGCATGCCCATATTGGGCCTCATTGTCCCCCCTCCCCTGTAATACCTAGTACTTGAGTGTTTTTTGCACCACATTCCAACCAACAATAAATATAAATGAAATGACAGTTCGAAGCAGTTTGACCAACGCCCCCCTCAAGACGTTTATCACAGCGGTAAAAAAGAAATGTACATTACTTTCATGATTTCAAAAAGTAACCTTAGTAAGTAATGGTGATGTGGATCCAAAACATACCAAGATTACAGAACACTCGGAAGTTTCCCCGTTTTAGGTTTAAAAAACACGACCTGTTTTGACAGGCTAGAAGCGGGGAAAACATATTTTGGTAATCTTCCGTCTCTCCTCACCTGAAAACACCCTTCAGGCGCAGCACAGTGCGGGGTATCAGTGCAGATATGGCCTTAAGCAGATGCAAAAGGCCGGTCCCCTCAAACACGTCTCCGGTATGGAACACCCAGCCGCAGGCACACTGCTCAGGCACACTGCCCTCTACCAAGCACACGGGGCGCCTAGGCTGCAATTGTGACTCCAAACTCGGCTGCTGAATGGTGTTGTCATCATGTTCTTCACCTTCTTCCCCCTCCGTCTGCTGCTGCTGTTGCTGCTGCTGCTGCTGCAGGCCCATTTCCTGCTGCTGTTGCTGCTGCTTTGGGTGCCGGGCATGCTGCTTTCTCCGGCGGGCACTGTGAGCTGAGGCGAACAGGGGCTGGAACACAGGGTCACGTGTGGCACTGATGAGACCATCTGGCAGCTTGCCGTTTGTGGTGGTGAGCACCTAGGCACAGCATACAGGGCAGAGATTGTGCGTGGCGCCGTCTGCAGCTCGCTTCTTGTGGTAGTGAGCATCTAGGCACAGCAAGACGGGAGAGATTTGGAGCACTGGACACAGCATGGCCATGACATACCCATGATGTATTGTTCAAAGGGGTCAAAGGGGGACAGGACTCTCAGCTTAAGCTTAAGTAGGAGAAAGCGGGCAGGTTAGAGAAAGTCTGGTGCTCATTCATGCGCTTGGGCACTGGTGCAAACCCTGACCTAAGGTATGCGAGGACAGGCTGGAAGGACTGCCTTTCCACAGTTCAGCATCGTGACCAAATACCGCCTTGCGTTTAAGGGTACCTGTATAGCCTTCATCCAAACTGCTTGCATAAAAAGTATCAACGAATCTGCAGTGTGGCTGTAGTGGCTTGCTTCAAAAGTTGGCAGCAAGCTTTAATAGCATGCTGAGCAATAGTGAGCATAAACAAACTGACCTGTGCCTTGGGGGGAAACAACTCACAACCCCAGGCGATGAAATCAGCAATCTCCTCTGGAGTTGCCACGTCACACATATTGCCCACAATGATGTCTGCCATGTTGATCTGTAGTGCATAGGGTTTAGATAACATTGATCACCATGAATGTAAGGAAACAGGTGTTAAATGAGGTTGCCGGGTCTCGAGCCCGTGCCTGCAGCTATTTATTATATTAGTAATAGCCCAGGACTACCTCGAGAGTCTAAATAGTCTGGAGAGTCTGTTATGTCTGTTAGGTGATCTGAGGAAAAGGAGAGGTTCTGTTACAATGAAGGCTATTTCAGGAATTTTTCAAGGATGGTGTGCACCCTGTGATATATAAGGGCACAGCATTGCATACTTGCATTTACAAGTGAGGCAAAGGCTTGTAGCATGCAGTTACACTGGCGCTGCTTGCCCACATGATGCGGAAATGCATCAAGCCCTTAAAGCTGCCAACAAAGGGTAGTGTCGTTCAGCACATCACAAAGGGATGCGGACATGGCACGGAAGAGCATAAGGAGGGTAGTGACTGAGTGACCGTGGCAGACCTGGTCAAAGAACGCTGTATTCTCTTCCAGCTTCCTGTGGCTCCCAACTTTTACCTGGAAGAGACAGGAGTAAAGGCACAGGAAGTTAGGTTTCCTTATACCACATGCGACAGACTTTGCCCAATACTAACACGTACCACTTTGTGCATACGAGCATACAAGCAACGGTCGATGAGGATTCTATCTTACCACACTATGAGTCAAGGCAGGAGGCAAAAGCAAAACGTCACCTTTGTGAATTTTCATCTCTAAGATCAAAGCAAGGTCCACTTTTCTTTTAGCAGGCTTGCGCCAGCCGAGAGGAGTGGACAACAAAGGCAATTGGTGTGTTGCTTTGGCTTGCCGTTTTGAAAACTTCTCCATATCAGGCACCAAGCCCGCTTTTGCGAATGCAGCACGAGCGCGTTGCATGAAGTGAAGTTGCAAGCAAGCTAATCCTCACTCACTCACAAGGCAAATCACTGCGTTCACTGTCACAGCAGTGCGGAGGTGCTCTCCTTGCAGCACATCCATTAGGCCTGCGTACAGGTCACAAGCCATCGCGCAATGAGCTGAAAGTCGCCCACACTTTCCTTTTTTGTGTGGCAAGCTTGCATGCATTAAGGAGTGTTTAGGATTCGAAACATGCCTAGTCTCTTATACCAAGCAGTGATTTCTGATTTCTGATTTTGAACAGATAAAAAAACAACGGTCTTGGTGACCAGTCGGGATGTCAGTTTTTAGTGCGTTTAGATGAGGCATGGCACGAATCATCAGCATGTTCATGCACAGCAAAAAAATCTCATTTCAATCCAGACAGTCCAGATTCTATTGAACGGCATGTGCACAAGTTGCTGTCCAAACATGCGTGTGCAAATGTACTATGCTTTACGAAGGTGCACATAGGCGTCTGTGAGCAAACCTACAATGCGGCCGTACAGAAGAAGAAGGTGTACGTAAAGCTGAGGCTGAACTATGTTTGAAACATATATTGCACCTGCTGGATGACCAAGTCCGGACGGTTCTATCAGAAGGCGGTCAGGCTTGGCTTGGCGAATGACTTGTGCGATGCTTGCGCTGAACGGACCTGCGTGAAGTTGGCACCACAGTATACGTGTGTCACAGCCCAGTTATTTGATCATTCTTCCTGTTCCTTTTTCCTACTGCTTCTTTGCAGTTTGGTACGTAATTGACCTCTGGTGCATTAGAGCGTCAGGGTGGTCGACTGGCAAGGTTGCTAAGTTATGCCAGCATAACAGTAAGAACACACATGTTTGGCAGCATTTTTTTTTGTCCTTTTGGAGCAGCTACGTGTCTGTATACGCGTCACAAAAATTACTGCATCCCTCAGGCTTGCTGGCAGACAGAAGTTAATGTTGGCGGGTTGGCAGAAGAAAGCGAGTGCCCAGTGCAAATAGATATAAAGAGAGCGACGTTGCCGAGTGCTTTAGCCCCAAAATGCAAGGTTTGTACGCGTGATGATTGCCGACGCACCGGACAAAGTGCAGCACATGCATCCTCCCGCAAGCTCTCGAATGGTCACATCTGTGTGTCGGTGTGAGGGTGCTTTAATTTTGAATTGCATGAACCCCAATACAACTACAACTCCCTTACCTTTGGAGGACTGGCCAGTAGATGCACCTATAAGCACACCATCAATTCCCACCTGCAGCATGTGTGTTGGTATGCAGGTACAAGGAAATTCCCTCCTCTATCGTGCTAGCATGCTTTTTTATGTGCCTGCTGCTGCACACATCCGCGCAAGTTGTTAGGTACAGGAAGCTTACTGCTGTATTACCTTTCCAAACTCATTCACAATGATCGCCCACTGCTCGTACTCGTTCTTTTCAGAGTGTGTCTTGTAGTTCAGAAGGCCCTGGATGCAAGTTGTTTTCCCTGAACCCAAAGCTCCAGTCACAATGTTGCAGGGGATGGGTAGCTTCATCCAGTTGCAGAGTCATGTCATTTGCAGAGTTCTGACCGGTCTTGAAAGAACACACCAATTGCACCGGGAATTCCCAAATGCACGATGCGTACCCTTTATGTTTTTATTTATAATTTAGTTTTCGTCAGACGTCAGACAACTCCCCGTCATTTAAAATACGTTACCCCGTCAATTAAATACGGGAAATTGAATATTTCAGGCTGATTTAAAGTCGCATCAAGGTTCAGATTGATTGATTGCTCTATTGATTGTAGTGCGTGCGTGCGTGCGTGCCTGCGTGCGTGCGTGCGTGCCTGCGTGCGTGCGTGTGTGTGATTCAAGGAGCTAAGTGGGCCATGCAGCAGGTGTGGACTACCTTCGATCATTCGTGCTCATGAAACACGCATTGGATGACGACAAGCCACCGCCGCCGCCGCCTTCCAAGGATGCGCGGGTAATATTTAGGCATCCTGATGTGCGCTTGTTGGCGGAGAGGGTCTATTTGCATGGTCACAGATGTGCTGAACTTGCCACAGTTGTGTGTCTAACAGGCCATCAATCAGCATATGAACTCAAACTTACAGGCTGTGCGTTGCATCGTGGATGATCTGAATGCGACAGAAGTGCATCAGCAGATAATTTGGCCTGAGTATAGACCTGTGGGCCTGATAAGGGATTTAAGGAAAATAAGAAACATCAGGCATGCCCTCTTTTTGTCTTTCAGACTCTTGTATGTTGCGTGCATGAACAATGTTGCAGGGCGCAGGCACCTTGAACAAGCAGGCCATGGCAGGATATAAGAGACCACTCGTGGTAGGTAGGCTTTCTTAAAGAATTCTCTGACGCTAATGCAAGTCTTCACTGTACAGAGGGTACAGGGGAAGGGGGAGGGAGTACCTTATGGTGAGCATTACAAGCGACGTAAACCAACTATTTGGTTGGCTTTGCATAACTTGCACTGGTGCATGAAAGGGGAGGATATTAATTGGTATTAACCTAGTTCCATAAGGCTTCTGCTTGCACATTTTGGCTACGGAATTTTTGCGACTTTCTTCCAGGACAGATGCAGAAAGCCCCTAAAACATGTTCCCGACCTTTTTGTTGCCTCATATAGCCCTGTCCATTATTCATCATATCGGCAAAATAGCATGCCTCCTGCCACTTCTCCTCCTTGGCCTCCTGGGCAAGCAACTGAGCTGAATAATCTGCCTTAGTAGCTGATGCTGCTTTTGCACAATCAGCAGCATCTACCTCTTCATCCGTTGGCCGTTTCGACTTGGGAGGTGGGCTGGACGAGGGGCCCTGCAGCAATACCAGATGAACATTAACGCAGACAAACAGACGCTCCCATCTCCGCAAAACAAAAAAGCAACAGGCAAGTAATGAAGAGGGATGGGAACTTAGGAGTGGCAGGGGGAAAGTGAGAGAAATTGGTAGCACCTCAGCAGCACCGTTCCAAAGTTCTTAACATCCTTTTAAGGAGCCTCCGCTTTCCTCCACGCCATCCTTTTGGGAGTGGGTGGCACCATCTACAACAATCGCACACTGGAGCCTGTAAGGAGGTTGGTCTTGACTCTGAAAGCTAAGAAGTTTGCTTCTAAGCCTGCAAGCCTACGCTTCGTGTGATTTCTGTCAACTTTGCTGCCAAACTTGTCCATACCAAACATGCCCTCTCCAAAACTGTAATGTTTTCCAGCATTCCGCGTTTAAACTTTCATCAGGAACTGGTTTCAACCCAAGCCTACAACCCTCCTAACCCCCATTGTTTATTTTTCTGGGGTGGGAAGAGTGAAGTTTTACTATGCCATATACAGAGCTCACAAAGTTTACAGATACAGCCACCGGTCAAAAATTGTGACTGCTAGGCTGCGTATAAACAATATTGTAAAATGTTTTAGGATTGTTTGTTGTAGCACCGCAGACTTGTAGCACCTACAAAAAAACCTTAGAAAGGGAGAAAAAGGCACAGCGCTGTTTGTGATAACGCAGCACTAAATAAAACCAGTAAAATCAATCAAGTATCTGCCAGGACCAACTGACCGCATTAAATTAAAGGGGGGGGATCATTGTCTGTGGGTTTTGGGCACATGAAAAGATCCATCACACAGAGGATATTAAGAATGAGGATATTAAGAATGGAGGTAAATAGTGTCATACATAAAAGTGTGAGCAGCAGCTGTGCCCAGTACCAAAGTGGCTCCTTTTCCTGAGTAATGTGGGAAGTGTTTTGTACTGGCTGCATGACATTCAACTTTCAATTGCATACAGCAGCTTGCATACAGCAGCTTGCGTACAGCAGCTTGCATACAGCAGCTTGAATCAAGAGCGGTTGAAATCGACATGAAATTCTACAAGGCCTCCAGGTAGGAGGCGAAATCTTTTCTCCTAACAGTCAAGTATAAATTTTGGGCCTCCAGCCCAAAATGACCACCTACCCCCCAGGGCCCCGTTCCTAACCCCCCACACTAATAAAAAGGGTGTTAAACTGCTCAGATTGAAAGCAGCTATCTGCCTGCACAGTTCTCATGCCAAATAATGTAATACCTGACCAGTTATAGGCCCTATACAGCCCTGAGGGCAAAGACTGGTATGCGCACGCTCTAGCACTGCAGTGACCACCTGTTTAGTGCACAAATCCAGCCAAAACCTTTGCCTCCTGAGGCCTCGGTTAAAATGAATAGAAGTGATTAAAAACGAACGGTTAGTTTTAACCATCCTTCAACTGCGGCTTCAATTTGACTTTCACCATGCTTGTAGAAGGCGGGTTTTGTCACACCCAATCGTTGGCGGTGACAAATCGTGTGACAGTTGAAAGCGGCAGGTATGTCTTGTTCAATAAGCTAGATGCGATGGAGTCGTATTGATAACCTTTATATTCTGGATTTGAAAGTTTTGGTAATCAATCATGCTAAGATGAGGTACCTTTAGAGGGGATCCTTAAGAGACCCTGTACCGTGTAAGGTCTCCAATTTTATACGTTCGTTAAGTCATGTTAATGTAACCACAATGAGGCCGAGAGGTCTGTCTGAGTCAAGGGCTCCGGGAAGGAGCAGCAGTGTGGGAGCACTAGTAGACAAGAAGAGTGGCACTAGTGGACATACATTCGTATTTGCAGAGAGTGCAAGGGCATGAGCCAGAGAACTGGTAGAAGAATCAGGGAACACAGTATTGCAAACCCACTCCTCTGCTGGATGGTTTTTCCACCTCGGAGGCCTTTCTTGGTTCAAAGGCGCAATCATTATTAGTACATGTAATGAGTCTTATACTTTGCAGTGACGGTAGTTTGATCTGACAGATTGGGCAAATATGACACATGCGGTTGAATCTTTTTTCTATTGGCTTTCACGGGTTTGGGTATGGAACTTTCATGTAAAACAATTTCAGAAAGGCAAATGGTAGCACGGATACACTGTTTGTGTTCTGATGATGCAGGCTGACAAAGCTCTTCCTGCTGTCATGCTAAATCAGTGGCATGGACGAATCGTGTGGTTTCCCCTGGGATTTATAATGCGAGCCACGTTTTTACGGTAATTGATTGTTTGGCCAGTTTAGATGGTCCTCTTGTAACAAACTCGCTCTCTTTTTCTTAGACTTGTCTGAGAGTACCATCTCCTCGGGGCGTTGCTTGAGCCGTCGCTTCATTCTTGCGTGGAGAGGAGGGAGGAGACGTTAAACACAACCTTTATGGGGGGGATTGGCGGATATGGCTCATACTTGCAATCCATGCTTAAGCTGGAACCATGATTCGTCGTGACACTGCAGACGCAACAAAATTTGTCCACGACAGACTGCGGGCGCCTACGTGATGATGCGCATCTTCCTCAATCATGGTGGCATGGAGAACAAAAAAGGAACAGTAGCAATGGATTAGTAATTGTACCAGGAATGGTACCATGGAAAAGTACATGTAATTATTCTCAAACTTATTCAAAACGCCTACTTTTATGCCAATTTCACGATTTAAGCCCATGCACTACCATTACAATTTGGCTCATGCCCCTTCCCCGAGATAATCGCATAATTCAAGCTTATTAAAAACAAAGCAGCTTTGATAAAACAGCACCTTTACACATAATCATCAAGTAGCGATATGCGATCATATTCTAAGAGAATCAAGCCAGCTCATAAGCTCTGTTTGCTCGTGCTTCAATCCACGCTCAAGAAATGCATTTGCAGCAGAGCGGCTAGCATTGCTGAGGCCAGCAAAGTTTTTTACATCTGTGCATTTAAGTATTGCCTCCACCCATGGCTTGAGATCTTGTTTGGGGAACCTTCGTGCAGACCAGTCTGGCGTTCCGACTCCGTCACAAGGTATGTGGATAGGATTGACCGGGCAGACGGAGCAGACGCCTAGCCCAGCTTCAGGCAGCCCTCCTGCTTAGTGTAGAAAGCAGTGAGTTGTTAATTGATGATGATGAATGCTAGCAACGCAAGGCGTGGGTGCATTGATGAAGTATGCCAACTGACAAATGCCCTAGCGGAGAAGAAGTTAAAGACAACACGGACAGCGAAAATCACACTTTACAATATTCGAGGGAAAGGAGACACCTAGGTACCGGGTACAGTGGCTATCACCTGCGTTGCTCACGATACAAGGAATGCCTCTGAGCATGGCTTCAGTAACGACCATTCCCTGTGGTTGAAGGCACGCGAATTCAATCAGCGTAAGGGATGCCTGTCCAGCACATTTGCAGTGTGGCATCTTCAATATTTGCACAAACAGCCTAAGGGATGCCTGTCCAGCACTTTTTTAGTGTGGCATCTTCAATATGTGCAGATTGTATACTGCAGTATAAACGCTGCCGTGTGCTGCAGGACGTACACCAGGGTACATGGTAGGCAAAGGGCCTTAGCTTTAAAAAAGAAGAATTTCAAGAACTGTGTTGAATTGATTGATAGTTGTTGGTCGCAATATGAGCCAAAAAAGCGTGTGAGCGACGCACCCATGCTTCCAGCCACAGGGAGGGCACAAGGACAAGGCATACTTGTGACAGGATGGAGTCAATGTTTGCTTGGGGCTCAATCACCTGCAAATAGAGACAGAGCAGGTTTCACCATGGCTTGTGAACGACCTCCTGTACAAATGAGAGCAATTTAAAACACTGATCTGGCTACAGGCTTGGGAAGTGCTTAACCAGGGATGGATAGGTTTGGCAGCTCTTTTGAACCATGCAAGAGTCGTATTTTAAGTCGTAATTAGGTATCTCAATTAGCGTCTCTGAGAATCGTATTACCCATCCCTGGATCAAACACCGACATAATCACTTGTAACCACGATTTCAGTCCTCCATGTTTCATATGCACGCGCTTTTCATAATCTGCAGCTCTGCACACTTTAGCACGCTCACATTTGTTTATCGTTACATTTGGTTGACCTTAATAGCTTTAGTAAAGCACTTCATATAACTCAGGGATGTGTCATACGGTCATTCGGGACGTCCAATACGGTAAAATACGTGTTAAATACGGAATACGCGTATAATACGATAGCATTTTAAAGCAATTTTGGAGTGCCGAAATTTGACCAAAAATGGACCCGATTCGCCCCAAAATCACCCAACATGTCCCCAATTCCTTTCCAAGATATTATATGTTATTATACGTTATTAATATGTATAAGATAATAGCATTGGAAGCTCACTAAAAGGCCGTTGTTGGGGCGAAATTTTCCTAAAAAGTCCAAAAAGCGGCAATAAAGGCAAATTTTGCAATCGTATAATACGGCCCAGATTGTTCAATACGGTAAAATACGCGTTACGGCGTATTATACGAATACGCCGTATGACACATCCCTGATATAACTTAAGATAAACTTAAGATAACTTACTGCATGTAATCATGCTTTTTGTTCACCATTACATTAGGTTTGGCTGCTCACAGAGACTTTTGATACTTAAAAACTATCTTACGGCATGTGACCACGCATTTTACTCGGGTCACTTAAAACAGCAATTTTGATGCCTTAAAAAACACCATTAAGTACGCGTATTGCTCACCGTTACGTTCGACTGCCTGCAGAGCACTTCTGCTACCTTTGGATCGCCTGCAAAGTGAAAGTAGGATGACACTGTTGAGATCTGGCTCCAAGGCAAGCCCTTACTTCTGAGATGCGACTGCCTCCAATGCTACACACTCTCTGGAGCGGATGCTCTGGGAAGTATTTATCTCGACAGCTTCAAGATGCCTACAACTCGGAAGGCTCGCTTAGAGCTTGAAGGAAATGATAAAAGTCCATGAACTCCAACCTATGACCTTCCTGGACTCCAACCTATGTATGACCTTCAGCGCATCATTAGCGGCAGCATGAGCATCAGCATCATTAGCGGCACCATGAGCAGCGCATCATTAGCGGCGGCACCATGAGCAGCAGCAGCAATCACCTCACCTGCCACAACCAGAAACTGGAATTGGCGCTCCAGCTGTTGTGCCAGTGCCAGCACAATGCTGCAGCCCTTCTCAGGTGTCAGCTTCAGCACCCCAATGACAGGCAGCTGCCCTGGCTGATCTAGGGGAGTAGTACTTGTTTGTGACAAATAGGAGGTAGCGGTCTGGCAGGCAATGAGTGGACTGCTGGGCTTGGGATGATCAGCAGCTGCTTCCAACTGCTTCAAGGCTGCCTGACCAAAGTCCTGCAAATCATGACATTTTTGTGCGACACTGAGCTTGCACTCAAGTTGTTGCTTCCGTTCAGATCAGAGCTGACACTCCAGCTTTTCCTGCGCCAGTCTGTAGACAGAGCTGAATCCACACAGGACATCCTTGTACGTCTGAGCTCGTTTGCTACTCCAATAGATGAAAGGGTGGATGGATGGGCGATTCTTACAATGAAAATGGTGAAAATCAAATGGACTTCATGATATGGACTTTATAGTTTTAACAGCAGCTAAAACTTGAGTAAATAAAGTGCACAATCGATTTTGCAGCGCTACATATACGTGCAGACTCGTGGCAAGTCTGGTAGCAGGTACAAGAAAGGACTATATACTTCATCACAGGGAATAGAAGTCTGCTTACATCCTAGCAGGGTAATTAAATCTTGCTACAGGGGCCTGTTAAAACAGATTCCTGACAGTCGTGTGTTGATTTTGGGCCTCCGGCCCAAAATAGTTACCCACCCCTTGAACACCCGTACTTTGAACCCCCACACTAGTAAAAAGGGTGTCAATCTGCTCAGAATTTAAGCATCTATATGCCTGCACAGTGCCACCCATGCCAGATAGTTTAATACCTGAAGAGTTTTGGCATAACCTGATATGCACACACTCTTGCACTGACCACCTGTTTTGTGCACATATCCAGCCAAAGCCTTTGATAAAGCACTTTTTTACTTTATTCATGCAATTCATGCATAATGCATTATGTAAACTGCGAGTTTAGAATTAATATTGGTAGTTTGCCTGAACACACCCCTGCAGCCTGCTTGGGGGCATTCCTTGCATTTCTAAGACCAGGCACCCAGTCCCCCCCCTGTAATCAAATCAACCAACAAGGGTGCCATTCGACTGGACTTGAGCTGCAATAATACATTTATTACTTGCCGTAAGTGGCCCCGAAAAGTTCTGGAGACCTCCCCCACAGTTTCCGAGCCTCCCCAAATGACACCCACCAACCGATTTCTCAAAATCGACTCGTTTCTATACCAGGTGGCTCTCAGCTTCAGAATTCGAATATGTAATTTACACTTCAATCAACACTTGATGCAAAGAATTTGTGATAACTACAGCCTCCTGCTTGCTCCATACAGTACCATCCATAAAGTACGTGCCTCTTGTACTTCAAACTTTTTGAACCGCGACTTCTCAGTCTGCTACGCATACTTCAGTTCATAATGTATACCTGGAAAGGCCCAGTTCCAAAGCAGCCAAAGGCAGATAGGGGAACCACGTATATGGGAGGGGGGGAGGAAGAGGG
>Ga0307942_1000547_pt1:17500-26680 | contig 26680 bp, 27 predicted proteins | sample OrgLakmetagen175_FD_201846 | JGI IMG/M metagenome (GOLD analysis project Ga0307942, IMG submission 201846) | Saline water microbial communities from Organic Lake, Antarctica - #175 | ecosystem: Environmental > Aquatic > Non-marine Saline and Alkaline > Saline | place: Antarctica... | reverse complement strand
GTGAAGTAATGTGCGGCGCAGCCGCACATTTCTTCACTATTTAGAAAATCAACTGAGGGCGACCCGCACAAAAAAAAAACTAGCTGAGGGCGAACCGTAGGTTTTTCAAACCCCCTGAAGTTCCCTGCTACACACCTACCTAGTATTTGGCAGTTTCTGGTTGCCACTAGTTACCTCCTGCGGATCTAGGCATAGATCACCTGGCTGATTACATCCAATCCACTAGACTCTGATGCTGCTCCTGGCAGGTGTTTGTGGGCGTGGGTGCTCGGCGCGTGCGTGAGCTGTTCGCTGCCGCCAAGAAGATCTCGCCGTGCATCATTTTCATTGACGAGATTGATGCCATTGGCGGTAAGCTCCGCCGTGAACATGGCGTAAACCTGTGTGCAAACCCTCCTGTTTACTAGTGTTTAATGCTATTCATGCATGCTGTTGACTTGCCTGCCGGCTTCCAGATGTACCTGATGCTTCCTGTACGCTTGCCTGCCTCGTGAGTGGACTGTATTTGATTTAATGCTTCTAATCAGCTCATGCCCTTCTCGGATTTTCCAATGTGTTTGATTTCATGCAACAAACAGGGAACCGCAACCCCAAGGACCAGCAGTACATGCGCATGACCCTGAACCAGCTGCTCGTAGAGCTGGATGGCTTCAAGGTTGGTGGTGTTTGCTGGACGGCTTTATTTTAACATGTGCGCTTTGAGTGCTTTCAGTATCAGTTTTCCGGGTGGTACTAGTAGCCCCTTCATGTATCATATCAATTGTAGGTTTGACCGAATACATGCAACGTGCATCATGAGGAATTTATGCACGTGTTATAACATTATGGTCCAAGCCAACCTTCAATATCTGTGTTTCAATAGAGCACTGGATTTTGAAGGGTTAGTGTTGTTTTGTAGGGATACTGATTACGACTTCTCAATCGCTGAAAATTGCAGGCCAGCGAGGGCGTGATTGTGATTGCAGCCACCAACTTTCCAGAGGTCCTAGATAAGGCTTTGATACGGCCAGGGCGGTTTGATAGGCATGTGGTGAGTGACAGCTCGTTATGGATGTGATGTGGTGCTCTTGCTTATAGATCTGTGCTAGTTACCTGAGGGAAGATGCTGTTTTTGATCCGGCATGTAACCATAGCGAGGTGATAGGCCAGTAGGTTGCTGCAAAGCCTCTTTCGTTGCAGCTTGTGCTATTGCATTGTTTTTCTTCTTTCGTTTATGGCGGTACTGATAGAGCTTGTTCAATTTAGCAACATTTTGTCGTTGCCGGTGCTGCCTGCAGATAGTCCCCAACCCCGATGTCGAAGGCCGCCGCCAAATTTTAGAGTCCTACTTTGACAAATTGCCCAAGGATAAAGATGTAGACCTCCATGTGAGTGCTTTGTGTTTGCGTGTCTAATCTGTTTCTGCGTCTTGGCTTGTGCTTTGGGAGTTAATGCTTTTGGTATATGCCGTTACGTCATTCTGGTTGTGGAACAAGCTCAAAGGCGACCAGGCCAAACGAAACGAAAATAGACTTGCTACCGTACCCTTCTTATATTTACCCCGATTAAATAACGTTTTTGCCCTCCGGAATGATGCTGGCATTGTTAAGTATATTTTATTTTGAGGCTCTGGGGTTGCCCGGGTTTGCCGAAAATAAAGTTTGGCGGGTGACTGATTGGTGATAAGCGGCTCCCCGGGGCCTCCCCTCGCCCCCTTCGCTCCCCTCCCAGGCCCAGCCTCAACCCCGTCAGCAGCACCAGTTGCGCCCCAAGGGGTGTACCAGCGGAAAGCAAGCAGCTTTAAACCGGCAGCAAATGCCGACCGGGCCATTGAGGATTGAGGTTTAGAGTTGCTGGTGTGGAGGTTGAGCAAGCTGCATGGTTGGCACATGCAGGCACAGCAGTTGACAAATGCCCAGGTGGGGTAGCTCATGCAGAGGTCACGCAGGCTCAAGCCAAAGCTGCACTACTGTGCAAGCATAAGTAAAGCACAGAGCGGCAGCAGCACTAGCTGCAGCAGCAGCAGTGAGGAGAGCACCAATACACATGCAAGATGCACATGCACAAACGCGCAAGTGCACGCATACGCAAACACGCACACGCACATGCACTGGCTAGGCAAAATGCCCACCAGAAATGGTGTGGGAATGGCTGAAATCTTTCCTGAAAGAATCCGAGGTTACCCAGGGTAACTTTTTATAATTATGATTTTTGGGTTCCGGGGGTGAATGCGGTAAGGTATGGTATGTCGTTTCCGGCTTGGAAAAAATAGTTTGGTAGATTATCACATACCTGCACATCTGCTGCTTGCCTGCCTATACCTGTGTTGACCCTGCACATCCTTGCCTGTTCCTGCAGACCATTGCCAAAGCCACCCCAGGCTTCAGTGGGGCTGACTTGTCCAACTTGGTGAACGTGGCAGCATTATATTCAGCACGCACCGGATCCACGGCCGTCAACATGAGGAGGTACGTCACTGTTTTGTCTTATGGAATGTTTCTTGCATGCTTCAAATCGGGATGTGTGTGCCCATGCATACAAGGATGTCACAAATATCCATTTGGCCGCACAATCTGCTTGGTTGTGTTGCTGCATTATATGTTGACCAAATTTATTCCACAGCTCTTAAGAATACTCTGTCGTGGAACAGTATGTCCAGTGGGCAACGTAAACTATGCCTCGGCTTCTCCATTTAACGTTTCTCGGTTTCCTGATTGGTCTTGTCATGCAGCTTGGAGTATGCTCGAGACCGGATCATAATGGGCACTGAGCGCAAGAGTGCAGTGATTAGCGATAAGAGCAGAAGGTGTGTTCAATTGGAAGAATGACCACACCTGCCAAGGCCTCAGGGCAGCACGTCCTTGCCCCCAATGGCATTGCCCCAAGCTGCTACACTAGTTTGTGGTGCATAGGTGCCGTCAATGTCTGTTCTGTTGCATCCTGTTGCGTGGCAATGCCTTGGAGTGCTGCGCGCCTGTTTGTGCTCGCAAATGCCATACCGGAGGGGTTCATGCCCTGACATCCTGCAGCTGTGGCTCACTGCACTACCCAGTTTCGTGCCTCTAGGGCACTTTATCATGAAAGTGTGTGTGTGTGTCTCACGAGCTCACGGCAACAGGTTGCCTCCTAGTGTCTGCGCCTCTTTAGGTTATACTGCGCCATGGCAAAGACCATGCATGCCCTCACGTTATATGCCTGTGGCTCACTGCACCACCTGATTCGCGCTGTTGCAGATTGACAGCGTACCATGAAGGGGGCCATGCACTGGTGGCCCATCTGACCCAAGGGGCTGACCCAGTCCACAAGGCTACCATCGTCCCTCGCGGTGAGCATGCTGAACACGGAACATCTGAAGCCTGTTTGATGGGGAGTGTCGGTATATGTCGGGTGGGACCTCGAAATCCTTTTAGGGCAAGATGAGCATTGCATGTTGGGTGGGACCTTGAATACCTTATAGGTCAAGATGAGCGGTGTATGTTGGGTGGAAACGTAAGACAGATGAGCATTGCTTGTTGGGTGTGCTGGCAAGAGCACGCAGCACTTCCATGTACATTGTAATGCCTACAATGTGGTGCCGACAGAGATGTAATTTATTCTAAATTTATTAATTAACGATCGGGGGGGAGGTACACATCTTCGTTGCCATTGTAAGTCATTTTGTGTGCAAGCTCAGAATGCAAGCTCAGAAACGGGCTAGATTGCTGTCGTTGGCCATGGTGTTTCACTCAAATGTAAAGGGTTGAAGCTCCACGATTCCCTACGAATACAGCTTTCAGCTAAGCTTGCTCACTACCACCAGCCATGTTGTCCTTTACACTCCCTGCACCATCGCCTTTTATTGAACCCTGTTCGACAAATAACAATTCTTATGCTGCTCTATCTCTTGGTCCCTCCGTTCACTGCACCCAAGCTTTGCTGTGCCCACCCTCAAAGCCTCCACCTCTTGGCCCTGAATATGGTGTTTTATCTCAATGCCTCACTGCTCGGAATTTAGACCCCCTCCTCATGCCTCAAATCTCACACCCTGCTTCTTTTTAAAAATCCAGGCCTGGCCCTAGGAATGGTGACCCAGCTCCCTGATGATGACGCCACAAGCATGACACGAAGACAGATGCTGGCCCGCTTGGACGTGTGCATGGGGGGGCGTGTGGCGGAGGAGCTCATTTTCGGTGCAGATGACATCACCACCGGCGCGAGCTCTGATTTGAGGCAGGCCACTGCACTGGCACGCGCCATGGTCACCAAGTGAGAGCATGTCCATATGGTCATGACACTCCTGTCTTGTTCTGTATGCATTGGTGAAACATGAGAGGTACATCCACACCTCAACTGTTAAATAGTTGGAGCGATCTGCATCTACCTACTCGAACAACTGCTGCCGGTTTGTGTACAATGTCCGTGTCCATGGTGTTGTGTTTGCAGGTATGGCTTCAGCTCGCGCCTTGGTCAAGTGTCTTTGGACTATGACGATAATGGTGCCAGTATGAGCAGCGAAACACGTTCGGTCGTTGAGTCAGAGGTCAAGAAGTTGCTGTCGGTAGGTAATTGCGCTCTGAAAATATGGTATAATACGTTTAAATGTGCAACAGGGAGTGCACAGAAGTTTCCAAGATTCGCAATGTGGTACAAAACTGCAGAAAAAGTAACGATAATCGGCAGGGTGAGCCATTGAAAAACTCAGGAGTAGCCAAAAGGAAGCGGTGATATGTTATCTTGGTACACAACTAATGGCTAATGGCGTTGGAGGCCTAGTTCAATTTTTTGTCTGTTACAGGTACAGGCTTCGACATGTTGTCCTGCCACTAATTTAGTTTCTTTGACATACATATTGTGCAACAATCTGACATGCTGCCGCAGGAGGCCTACGAACGTTCCAGCACCCTGCTTAAGAAGCACGCAATTGAACTGCATGCCCTGGCATCAGCGTTAATAGAGCATGAAACACTGAGCGGGGAGCAGATCAAAGAGCTGCTACTTAAGCCCAAGGGGGGTGCACCTCAGCCACCACCATCACAGACACCGTCACACGCTGTAGCTGTTGCAGCAACGAAAGCAGTGGCATCTGCTAGCTAGCTTCCATAACAGTGCTTCGTATTTGCAGTGTACAACAAGCTTGTCATCAGCGCCTCATAAAGTAATCAGAGCTTGTTCACCAGAGTGGTCCGTTTTAGCGTACAGGCATGGTTACCAACATTTAAGCACAAAAAATACTTCATGGTTAAGTCATTTCTACCATCACATATCTTATTCCTGCATAGGGACTTGTCGAAGGTTAATGAGGAAATGTATTTACTATGTCAGAAGATTTTTGAAAGCCTTGGGCAATACACACTTGTGTTCTTGCCGGTGCTAGTACGGGTGCTGAAAATCAATATAGTAATGGTCCTTACTTTTCTTTTTTGTATAAAAATTTATAACAAATAACAAATATTAAGTGCAGATCAGTGCCTGGATTTGTAAATCTGTAATTTAGGATTCATAGCAGGGCTCTGGGAATAGCTTGGGTCCTATATTAAGCAAAGACGTTGTGTTGGACAGTTGAGCTCTAAAAGCAATCAAAGCTGCGTGGCGGTTGTCTCAAGATTCGTCTCAGCCACCAACATCCCGGCAGACATGTTAACAGAGGTTACAAAAATGTACAGAAGGTTTACAAGGCTTACAGAGAAAGGCCGTCAGTCAAGAAGTGCGACTGCTAGCCTGCTCATAAAACGCAATTAGTCCATAGAGAAAAAACAAAGCTTGTTATTGTTCTGGCTTAAGAAAGTAAACACATTGTGGGCTCCTGTTGGGGGAAACAGAGATGCATATTTCCTGTGGAGAGAAATCACGTGAGGATTGGTGCAGTGGAAAAGGACATGCTGCTCATCTTGCAAATCATCAGCATCACACAGGTCACAGGTGGGGGAGTTGCTTTGATTCCCAAAATAGATGTTACAGTTTAAGCCATCAGTCGAAAATTTTGACTGCTTTGCTGCATATGTAATCAAGTAATCATTGTTGCAGACATGTTCCAATGGAAAAACTAGCACCAACAGCGCATCTTCCAACAAGATAGAGTAAAAAATAGTGTTTGGTTGTATGACCCTTCTTCCTGTTTCAAAAAGCCAGTGGCTTATGATGATCACAATGCTTTGGCTTTATAAAGGTGTTTTTTTTAACGTTTGTGCTCCTTTTGAATTTAAAGTGCTTGCTTGGAAACAGCATTAGGAATGTAGGTAGCATAGTTTCAAGGACATGATTTAGTGTGAGACTTGTTTGTGAACCATGATGTCTATGTTTACTTTCAATTGGCTGATCTAGCAATGCCTATCAGCCCAACATATGTGGCTGCCGGTTACCCCCTTAGCAAACCTTAGTTTGTATGGTAGAACAGGTTCAGACCGGAGTTCTCGTGTTTGTAGAAAGGAAAGAATAAAACGGTGGTGTAAAAACTATCGGCATAGATTAGGAAAGAACACAGTTATGGATTGACATACAACAGCCATTCCACCAAGTCATCATAGACAAAGAAGAGTAGAAATACGTAATTTGCAACAAAGAAGCAAAAAGTAACTGGATCAATTTGCAAGCACACGTAACCTGCAACAGTTAAAACAGAGTAAAATTCAAACAAGCAATACAGTTCATATCCGGAAGGAAGGTACTTGTTCTTCCCTACTTGCCCAGGCACCATCAGGAAACGGAAACATACATTTCGTATGGTGGAACAAATCAATGTCTTTGGACACCGCTTCATTTTGTAACAATCTCTGCTATTCCGGAGGAACAAGCATTTCATAAAGAGTAAATTTTTAGCTTCTTGGATACAGCACATCATTATTTGCTTAGCCCGCCTATGCAGCCCAACGCATCTGCCTGTTTGCATCAGCATTCCTTCCATTCTGCAATGCTGTGCTGGGCCTCATAGCAGTTGGACGAGCCACTGCAATGGTTGGGCCGACGCTGTTCCCTGCTCCCCACTGGCCAGTGATTCCATGAGAAATGCTTTGCTCTCTATTTCCCATGGGAGACACTGCAGACTGTGGGCGAGCACGTGCGGAAGATGACCTACGTTGCAGAACCATTGAACAAGACGAAATCACTTGTGTCAAGCATTAGGCAGATGCCCCAGCGTGAATGTAGTAGCAAAAAGCGCTAACAACGATTGAGCGCGCGTGAAGAACGTGCTGGAGACGCCACAATGTTTGCTGTTCCTATAAGCAAATCCAATCACAAGCACGCGTCAGTTGCTGCAAAGCTACACATCACCACGCGCCTTTTCCGTTGAATTGAAGGGGAAAAAACAATCCCTTTCCTTTGGACCCACCTGCTGAGCGCGCCCGGGTTGTTCATGTGAGCGTCATGAGGCACACCCCCAGGTAAAATGCCCCCATAGCCCGTGGGACCAGCACTTGTAGGACGAGGTCTGGGAGGCTGCATGCTCCATTGCTCGTTCTGTTGCTCCTGGGGCTCACTCTCCTGCAGAAGCAGGTGGCCTCGAATAAATCCTCTTTTCTCGACACAAACAGGCCAGCCTCGCTACCTGTGAACAAAATGGCAGTAAAAGGAACAAGAAAAGCCTTCCTCATGGCCTTACCTGCTTCCGCCCCTGCTGCCTCGCTTGCACACGTGCTGCAGCCAGCTGCCGTTCAAGCTGGTGTCGTTGCTGGCTGCTGGGTCCCAGCCCTCGTGTGCGACTTGTGGCCCCGTAGGCTGGGTAAGCAGAGGCTGGACGTCTCTGCCCAGTGGTCTTAAACATGTCTCGAGGACGGCAGGACTCGCGCACCTGTAGTGCACAGAATAATGAAAACTGCTCAGTAGTGCTGTGCTGGGAAGGAGTGCTTAACTGAAAAGGCAGGCACTTCTCCTGGCCAGAAATGTCAGGTGGTCGCAATAAAATTTGCAGGGTCCGTGGTCTGAGGTTGGTTTGGGTATTTTAAGTCACCTAAGAAAGAGCAGGCAGGCTCCTTGTCACAGATTGCCCAAGCACTTGATCATAACGCACATGCTACGTGAGAAAACAGCACTCACGGAATAGTGCCAGTTAAGCTGGCATGAGGCATTGAGTCTTTGTTATTGATTAGCTTCTCAGTATGTGCAATTTGGAGACCTGCACATGTCATCCCCCCTATGTCACACAATACTATGATAATTACATGCCTGTGTTGCGGTGGCCCAGCTCTTGTCAGACAATGTAACGTCCGGGTGAAAATACAGGTTCTGGGGACCCAAGCACATGGGAGGGATGTGGACTCCTGTTTTTGCTGCATGGGGAGCATCTGTAGCGTATGTGCCAAGCCTGCAAGGAAGACGAACAAATAAGGAACTTCTTACTAACAGTGCTTCCAGGATCAACAACACAGGAACTACACAAAAGAATGTGCAAAGCGCTACAGCTGTGTAAGAGAGCTGCTGTGGGAGAGAATTAGTCTAAAGCTTAACGTGTGATCCAACTGTACCAGAAAAATCCTTTTAACAAGGCATAACCACTCACGGTCGCATTGTTTGATTCATCGTCTCGATGTCTGGACGGATGGTGCTCATGTAATCAATTGGGTGCTTCACTGCATTCCTCTGCATATTTTCAGGTGGAGGAATGCAATGAGTAACTATGAGCGTGTATGGCAATCAATGATTGTGTTCTAGGAGACATCAGTTGTAGGCTGTGGATATGTTGAGATTGCATCAGGCTGCCTAAAACATTGTTCAGGTCAGCAGCGTACCTTGGCTATCCTGGGGTGGGTAATGGCAATGGGGTCAGGGGCAAGTTCTGGGTTGAGGCTTGACTTGAAGCTTGTGTGTCTATAAACAGGCTTCTCTGTGTTACTGGCGAACCTGTGATGAGGATGCATGGTTCTTTAGCCACTAGATCTTTCAGCATGATCGCTCTTTACAAAAACTCGTGCTAGTGGAAACAGGCATATCTGTAGGGTTGGCCAGAACCGTATATATACACCGTATATGACCGTACATTTGGTGATGTTCCTGCCAAAATTACCGTATATACACCGTATATATATGGTTTTGGCCAACCCTACATATCTGCCTTTTGTGGAAGGTTTGCTGGACTTATTTGCTTTGTTTGCTGTGCGCTTAGTTTTATCCAACACTGGGATTTGCATATAGCTAGGGTGTTGCCTTGGATTGCAGCTGGTGGGAAGAGAGTGCTCAATTTATGTTGCGCCCTTGATAGTTAGGAAAATGAATTATTGATATCCACCG
>Ga0307942_1000547_pt1:0-15000 | contig 26680 bp, 27 predicted proteins | sample OrgLakmetagen175_FD_201846 | JGI IMG/M metagenome (GOLD analysis project Ga0307942, IMG submission 201846) | Saline water microbial communities from Organic Lake, Antarctica - #175 | ecosystem: Environmental > Aquatic > Non-marine Saline and Alkaline > Saline | place: Antarctica: Organic... | reverse complement strand
GCATCGCAACGTAAAGCTTTGGACGCGCAGATCAAAGATCATGAAGACAAACGCCGAGCTGAAGAGGCTGAAATCATCAAAGAGAAGAAAATTGTCCAAGCAGAGGTGGGTCAAAGATTACTTTACTTTTCTTACTTTCTGCCATCCTAGGTGTTGTTATGTGTTATGCGTGCTGTTGCCTTACTGAACTAAGCTCGTTTTACAACCTGGAGCTGGTAATTGCCATTGTTGAAGAAGTATGTCATTTCCATCATGCAATACTCCTCTTTCAAATTCTGCTCGTGCATATGCAGGTGGAGCGGTTCAAGTACATGGAGGCACAAAAATCTCAGCAGCAAATGCTCCAGAACTTGTCGCTTAAAAAGCAGAGAGAAGAGATGGTGAGCAGATCTTGAGGAAAAAACGTACCATTAATTTCCTCTTTATTACGTCCCCTTGTAGGTATGTTGACAAATTGCCAAACAAAAAAATTGATAGGTAGATAGCTTCAGAACTATTTATAATGTTTCCTTACGACTTGATATTGTACGGACAAGGAAATGATGTGAAAAAACTGCAAAGACCTTCTCAACTGTGGTTTCTCATGTTTGTACCATACAGTCCACTGACACAGTTGGCAAACCGAATCTTTTTTGTGTCCTGTGTGACCTTTCCAGCTTGAAAAGGCCCGAGCAGCAAGAGCAGCGGCCCTGCAATCCAAGAAGGAGGAGGAGGCAAAGGATTTGGAGGCAACAGCTCGAAAGGTACGCATCAATATTCCTGCAAGCTTGTTCCGGGAGTGGTTTGTTTTTGGTAAGCCTCAGTGCTGACTCCCAGCTTCTTTAAGATGCATGGCATGTTAAAAGCCGCACGGACAGAGATTGTTGAGATTCAATCCAGGCAAGGACTCAATCTACAGCCTTTAGCTGGCACTGCTTTTGTGTTGACCACTGCCGATACTCCTTGTCGGTTCCTTTTTGCTCCATATTGCCACAGATTGAGGAGGATGTTGCCAAAATAGCTGCTAAAGCTGCAGCCGCCAAAAAGGAGCAAGAGCTCACAGCGCAAGAAAATGTCAAGCGGCTTGAGGCTCAGAAGGTGGTCTGTTTGTTGACTCACCCTCTATCTGTTCTCCTTGTAATAACAACATCAGCTGATTTGGCCTTATTTAAATAGTTGTGATGCTATTTGACCTCTTTTAACTTGGGCTTCTGCTTTGCCATAACAAGAAAATCCACCTGATGAATAATCGAGACAACATAAACTCTATATTGTGCTCTCCTCTCAGATGGCTTTGGCTATCAGCAGGCAGCAGGACGAGCTGCTCATGCAGCAGACCCTTGCAACATTGGCAAAGCAAGAACAAGACCGTAAAGACAAGGTGATTGACGTTCATGTTCAGCATTTCAACAGTTTGCTTCATCCAAAGAGTTGTGCCGCACAGAGCCACTGCTCATATCTCATATCTGTGCAGCACAATTGAATACTCATGCTGCATTCACTACTCGGTGTTTTCCCCGCCAAAAACAAGCAAAGGAACTGATGTCTTCCTGCTTTTGCTTTCAATTTGCAGTTGAAAGCATTCCAGGACAGTGTCGAAGCAAGAGGGAGCCGCGTGGGGAAGCAGGCGGTGGCTGATCGCAAGGATCGTATAGAGCGAGAGGAGCGGCTAATTAAGCAATTTGAGTGCCAAAAGGAAGAAGAGTGAGTCGCTTGTATGACAAACTGTTGCTTAAAGGCTTGGATTATACGAGGCTTTTCTTGGCCTGTCAGCTTGTTGGTCAAGACTACAAACCGACAGCATGACGTAATGAATTGTTATTAAATATCATACCATTCTCGGTATAAACATTATGTCACGCCGCAATAATATTGTTATTGGGGGTGCAGCCAACTCATCCCCACCAAAGTAAATAAATATTTGAGGGGGTGTGGATACTCCGGATTGGGTGTAAATAATTAGTTCTGAGTTTTTGACGGGTCATGAGTGGGAAAGTGCCCCCGAGAGCCCCCTATGGGTCGTGTCCAGACAGGGATTGCCAGCTTCTGCAAGGCCCCCCAGCCGCCAAGCAGCTTGAGCAGCAACAGCGAGAGGATGGGCTAGGAGGAGGGAAGTGAGGAGGGGGGCATCGAGGAGGGCGAGGAAACCACCAGCAGGGATGGCCTTCAACCTAAACTGTTTTATCCCCTTCTACTTCGCAGCTGGAGCAGGATGTTAAGCGATATGGGAAGATGATGAGGGCTAGAATTTAAAAAGACCAGATTTCAAAACCAGTTACCAGCTGACACACAATGGATCTGAGTAGTGCAGAACCAGACTCAATTTGATTTCTCAGTGCTCTTGGACGAAAACAATGTCATTGTTTTATGGAATGCACCTCTGAGTCTCTTGGTGCTTTTCTAATCTCTCGGTGCTTCTGAGGGCATTTTGCCCCTGCAGAATGGTGCGGCAGGCACTCATATATATGTATCGAGAGGGGTGCAGATTGGTGCGGACTGGGTAAAAATAACATGTTCCCACGGTACTTGAATTGCAAGATATTCAAGGCTGATTTGTACTGAAGCCTGAGACTGAATTTGTGTGTGCAGACTTGGAACTGATTCAATCAATTTTGAGGCTTGGCATTGCGCTCAAAAGGCAGGGCTCGTATCTAAATTGCATGTTTAACACTTGGAACCTGTTTGGCTCTTTCTCCCAGGTATAAAATTAGAGAAGCCCTGGCGGCTGATAAGAAGGCGCGGCAAAAAGCTGAGCTCATTGAGGCTCGACAGGTGAGACTCAAAGTGTCGGGCAAAGGTGTCCTTCTTGTGAACCCAGTTCATTACCCGAGCTGCTGTTTTGCAAGCTCCAACAACTGTTTTTTGACATTGCAACCTGTCATCCTCAGCTCCCCTTGCTTTCGACATCTTTGCAACCTGCTAGGTGTTTCTTGCCAACCAAGCAGCCAAGACCGCAGCTGCCAAAGAAGAAAGTGAACGTGTGCGCATGGAGACTGAGGTGGGAAAGCTGAAAATTGCTTGCAAGATCACACATGTTTTGAGGTTTTGCTTTCTTCAGTTCTACCTTGGTCAATTTCAGCTCGATCCATGCAGTCTACAGTTTCTCAGGATGGCAGATGCAAATGCCTTTCACTTGTATGCCACACGCAGGACCGAGCTTATGCAGAGGCAGTGGCTTATGACCGCAAAATGGCGGGCATTCGTGAACAGAGTATAGCACATGGCCAACACATCAAGAAGCAAATGGCGGTAAGTGATTTGTGTCAGTTCAACATAGTTTCCACCATTTTTGCATTGTGCTTCCTAATTTGCTACCATGTGCTCATGGTTACCGACTGAAAATGAAAAGATGGTAGCAGGCTAGCGGGCCTTTGTCTAGTTTTTCATACCTTTCTCCTTGGTTTCTTGTATCTTTTATTTCATATGCTCATAGTTATGACTGAAAATGAAGATAAGGGCTGCTAAAAATGAGACACAGCTAGCGAGATAAGGAGATTGAGACATGGAATGTCAGTAATTGGACTTGCCTTATTTGGCAGAGCAAGCTATTTTTCCCAATTTGCCTTTATACAGCCCCCTTTCTTCTATCTACTAGAATCAATAGAGCCTCGTTGTGCTCACCGGCTGCTTGCTTGCACACAGGATGCGGAGCGAGCGAATCGACTGGATGACACAAGCATGACTGACCGCGAGCGCGCCCTCAACTCCCATCTGTTGAATGCAGCAACTCACATAGTAGGAGAACCAAAGCAGATGAGCGTAAAGCTTTACTAGAATTGAAAGAACTGGTGATACAAGACAGGGATGCTTTTGTGAACGCAATCAATTTTGACCTGATTGAGGTGTTTGGGGCAATGGCGCCACGCCGTGCAGGGCTCGCCTTTAGATAATTACTGATAATATGAAGTGCACGTCTCTGTGGGGAGTGTTTTTCACTGCCTGTATAGTTTTTCTTTTTCTTTTTCTTATAAAGTGCAGTCCTGCTCACTGTGAACGAAAAAAGGCCGTGCGGACTTGTCTCATACGAGTATCAAGACCTCCCTGTCCCCGACAAAAGAAAAGTCCCCTGACCTCAAGACGTTTACGTCAAAGGGGTCATGGGTAAATGGAAGGGGTCATGGGAAAGGAAATCATTCGGTTTTTGGGGCCTGCTTTATTTGCATCGTGAGGGTTACGAGGGTTAGGGTTACAAGGATGGCCTACAGCCCGAGAATCTGGCTGATGGCAATTGGCTGGTGAAACAAAATCAACCAGTGTCGAAAATTGAAACTAAATCCGACACAAACTTGAGGAGTCTGTATGACTCTTGATTCAGGAATGCATTGATCTCAAAATCAGTGATACTGTGATGACAAGCCAAGAAAGGAATAAATTCAGAGCTCGAAGGAGCAAACGCACGCAGAGTTCGTATTTAACAATGAAAAGATAAGCCGACCGGATCCGCAAGACTACACTGGCTCATGTCCCACACTTCCTGAGTACAGCCCAGTTATTAGCAGACTGATTGCACCTAACTTGCCCTTCAGAAAATGCAAATGAAGCGAGACAGCGAGCTGGACTCCTGTCTGCCTGCAAAAAAACAGTTCCATACTTGACTACCACAATACCAGCAGGAATAACTTACGTCTTAGCGAGCCACGAAGAAGTGGCAAAAGCATGTTCACAAATCTAGCAGACGCATTTGTATTTGTTGAACAAAAAATAAAACAATGAAAACAAACCCCTTTCTTTTGTCCGCCCTTTCCCGAACCACCGCAAATCAGTCCCAGGAACTCGTTAAACTTATCCAGTCTCTCTGCTCTTTGAATCCTAGTCTATGGAGTGGCACCTACACCCGGCAATTCTCCCATGCGCAGCCACATGTGGCCCATTTTGAGGCCGCAGTCCACCACCATCCCGCCTTATTCAGGGGACAGTTTGGCACGCAGGACAGCAGCTGGAGCACAAGCAGCAGGGTCCAGGAGGCAGAGGGCCTCAGCAAGCCTCCCCAGCATCCCGTGTTTGAAGGAGGAGCTCCCCCCTCCAGCAGCAGCAGTTCTTACGCACACAGCAGTCAGGCAACGCCGCCTCCCTCTCAGCCAGGCCTAGCAGAATCAAGCAGCCAGCCCTGGCTAGCCACAGATCACACACCTCACCCCCCTCCTCACACGCACACAAGCAGCGGCAGTACTCTTGAGCAGCACCAGGCGCTCAACTCCACCTTCCAGCATCATCATCACGAGCGGCAGCACGATGCGTCCAAACCCAAGGAGGAGCAGCTGTATGACGCCTACCTTGATGTCTGTGCCACCCATGCGCAAGCTCCGATGCGCCCCAACACGCACCAGCACTTTCAACTGTTCAAGGAGCAGTTGCAGGCGGAGCTGCGGGCCGGTGAACAAGCCATGCAGCGCTTGATCAAGAGGCAGGGTGCACTGGAGAAGTTTGGAAATGTAGGAGAGACAGCAGCCCAGAAGTACCTGAGACCTGTTGCCATTGAATGGATGCAATCCTTGCAAGCAGCCTTCGAGAAGGAGTTCGCCAAGGTGCGGGTCGTACCTGCAAGGAGGGGTTGCATCACACACACATGTACGCAGACAAACGCACATACACACATACGCAGACATACATGCACACATACAGCACACATACACACACGCATGCACGCATGCACATACACACACAAGCACGCACATGTGCACACGCATTTGCACACACATAGTTTGTCTGTCCTCGTCATGCCCTTTACAGGCAAGGCCCCTGCCCTTATTTGAAAGGCCCTGAAGCACACTACACTACCCTACAATGCCTGTTGCCTCTCTTCCTCTTTGCAGGCCAAAGCCATTCTCACTACACCCCCAGCAAAGCCATCTTCGCCATTGCTAGGAGGAGAAGAAGCAGGCAGAAAGGACGCTCCACTGAGCAGCATGGAGAGCAGCAGCCAGATGTGCCAGCTGGCTTTATGGCCAATACTAGCTGCAGTTGGCACAGAGAATGCAGCCACGAGCGTTGTTGCAGGTACGATTACGTACCTGCTGTGTGTTGGCTGCGCCACGCTTGCACAAGTATTTTGGTTTTGAGGGTGCATTGTGCAAGCCACAGCCTTTCTGACAGGGTCAAGAGTCAAGAGGTGAAGCGGTTGCGCAAGGGAGCCAAACCAGTCGTGCCACTTCTCATTACTTTCCCACAATTTGAAGCAACTGTGCAGTCAATTTGTCTGGGTATTTACAATTGAGGAATGGGTCACAGAGACATTGACAAGCAATGAAGCATCAAATGCTCTCTTGCTGCCTGCCCACACTGAAAACCTCCTGCCCATCTCAACAATAAGCGCAAGAGAGAAGTACACCGTTGCACTCGTGCCTCACACTCGTGCCTCACACACACACACACACACACACACACACACACACACACAATCATACACACAGATACACATACACACACGTATGCATACACTATAACACACACATAGACACATATGCATACACTACAATTAACACATCCATTTACCCGTATCATATATACACACACACTCACACACACACACACGTACACAGGCACCCTAAACACCATCATGCCCTCCATGGGCAACAGAGCAGGGCTGCAGGCCATCCTGCATGGCACGCGGCCTGACGATGTGTGGACAGTGTCGTCTGTCAAGGTGGCAGCAGCCCTGGGTTCCAGGCTGGAGGAGCTGGTCCTGCACCAGCACCTAAAGGAGGAGCTGGAAGGCATGCAGCAGGCCAAGAAACAGGTGAGGGGACGATGCTTTCAATTGACAAAGAAGCAGAGGAAGGAGGCATGGAGGCGTTATTTACATTTTCCTCTCATTTGCCGGTTGCTAAAGCACACAAGCTTGGGCTGCAGCGTGGAATTCTGAAAAATAAAATATCTTACTTGCAATGTTGTGTTACCACGTCAAATCCTGTGTCAACACAGATCATCCCTGGTTTGGAATGCGAGCGATAACCCCTAAGGACATGGCAACATCTTCCACATTAGCTGAATCTTTCCCTTCTTGGCAGGCCATCAAGGCAATGCCAACTCCCCCCTGTCGTGCAGCTCCTTGTCTCCTCATACCTTTTCATTTGCACACAGGGTAGGGGCTGTGCATGAAGACCAGCACTGAATTGAACGTGACACATATTAGATGTCAAGTTATTAAGAGCATGCTGCCTTTTGTTGTTTGGTGCTTTGCTTCCAACAGGGCACCCAGGGTGCACGCTTGCAAAGCCGGCTGGCCAAGATGCGCCACCTAGTCAAGAACGTGGAGAAATGCACAGGAGTGGGGTGTGGCTTGTCGCGTCAAGCCCTGTCTGCCCTCATGGCCAGCATCAGCCATGTTGAGCAAAAGCAGAGGTGGAGCAAAGACCTCAAGATACAGGTATGATAGTAGTTGCTGGTCGGAACTCATGCGCAACGGATTGTCAGAGCGCTTGCATGGTTGCTGCGTGCTTGGGGTGGGCTTGCACCTGAGAAGTGCTTCAAACCAAAAGGCAAGGAGATAGAGTAGGTGTAGGCGTTTACAAGTTGCTTACCGCACATCTTCGAGGTGATAATTCCTTTTCGCCTCTCCGTTTTGCTTGGTGTATGGTGTTTAAGCTACTAGTAGTCCTTGCAGCTCCTGACCCGTGAGGTCCAGCCCTGCCTGCCTTATGGTCCCGCATGCCCTCGCCTCCTGGGCACTTGATGACCTGCGATGACCTTACATTCAGAAGAACATAGTAATATAGTAATGCAGGTAGTGTAAACACTACACTACCGGCATGAATCAAGGCAGCACGTTGTTCGATCTCTCCACGCTGGCATAAGCACCTGAAAGCCACACCTGCACATGTGCCCATTTCCCCCTGAACGGACTCAGCAATGTGATCTCCTCCATTATGCCCGCAGATTGGTGGTGAGTGCCTCAGCATGCTCCTCCAGGTTGCCCGTCTCACCACATCGGAAGGCACAACCACTCGAGGGCTGCGCTACGAGGCGCTGTACGGGGGCGGCAAGGAGAACAAGAGGACCGGCGCTATAATCGTGCACAAGCTGCTGCCAGAGATACTTTTCAGCGCGTCTGAGCGTGGCCTCCTGGTACTACCCCCCTCCCCCTGTGTTGTATGCAGTTTTAGGACACCCCTCTTTGCACTATTTTTCTCTGCTTGCAAGGATAACTCAGATTGTGAGTATATAAGACAGCCTTTTGTCGCACGGTGCTTGGCCTGTTTGTTCATTGCTTCTGCGTCGCCCTTTTGAATGTATCCCCCCTTGAGCACCCTCTTTACACCCTCTTGAGTCGCCTTTTGGTTGTATCCCCCCTTAAGCACCCTCTTCACACCGGCTTGTTCCCCCTTGCTTTCAAGCATGGCAACCACTGTGTGAAAAGTGCTCGCTTTCAAAGCTTCATGCACACCAAAAGCTAGCCCTCTGTTGCCGCAGTCAATCGATGGCACACCAGATCTGTGTGTCACGCATTGTGTAGTTGCTGTCTCAAACAGTTTCCAACTCAGTCACTGTGCCGCAGCTGCACGTGCTTGCTGCTTTCCAAACGCACCGACGCACACACATACCCTGCCCTCACACTGCCTTTGCGGTGCAGGGCCCCAGCGGATCCCTACTGTACGACACCCGTCTGCTCCCCATGCTGGTGCTGCCTGTGCCTTGGACACGTTTCGATTCCGGGGGCCTTATCATGCACGGCCCTTCCGCCGTGCGCGCTAACCGCAAGGGCATGTATGTGCAGGCGGATGAGGAGGGGCACATGGCGCAGCTGTATAAGGGCTTGAACACACTGAACGCCTTGCCCTGGTACGCGTGTGTTTGTGTGTGTGTGTGTGTGTCTGCGCGCATGCCTGTGTGTGTACGAGTGTATTTGTGCGTTCTTCCCTTAGCTTCCCTAGGCAAATACGGTTTTCTTTTCGTATCATGGGCTCCGCTCTTGGGTTTGTTAGCATTACATAAGCGCACTATACACATTCATGATCATACAATCGTTGACTGCCATGCATTATCCAGCCCGCTTCTTATCCCTCTGTTGTTCTCCAGTGATTGTGTGCAATTCCAATGAATGCGTCCCGTTGCAGAACTCTTGAACACCCTTCTCCCTGCTCTATTCCGACCTCTTTCAGACAAGAAACTCCCCCTGCACCTCCTAGGGCTGTCAATGCACGTGTCCTGGGCGTGATGGAAGCACTTTGGGCAACTCTGCCCTGCAGTACAACCCACAAGGCTCAGATGCAATCCACCCCCAAGGAAGCCACTGCAACTTCCGCTGCTACCTCTCCCAGCCTGCTACGCAACCTACCCGTTGCGTGGGAGGCAGCTGCTAGCTCTATCAGCGCATTCAGCTCCACAAAAGCCTATGCAGACGCGACAGCGCCCCTACCGCAGAGCTCGCCCTACCTCCGCTGCAGCAGGGAAGGGGCGGGCATGGGGCAACTGCTGTTCACAGCCGGGCCTGCCATGCCTCATGAGATGAGCGCTTGGAAACGGCGCTGGGTTGCCGCCAAACAGGTTGGTAGGGATGGGGGCAATTTGTCTTGAGTAGGAGGCAACTGAGGAACTGAAAAGCGTTTTAAGGATCAAATTGATCAAGCATGTAAATACTGAAGAATGATTTATCAGATTGACAACCATCTCATGGGCTGTAAGTACGATCCTTTTTTCCTTTTGAGGGGGTGATCAGATTGACTTGTGAATACACTTTGGAAGCGCAATTGGAAGCTGCCCCTTTGCACTTCAAAGCTTATAGATCTCCTTTATGAAGCATCTACTGAGCACGTGCCGGCTACCAGGAACACACGCATGACGCATGTACACGCACAAACTCTTACACATACGCGGACGCACTCTTACACATACGCACACACACATATATGCATACACATATCCAAACCCCTATATTGCAATGCAAGCAGGCACACTGTGAGGCGGCCACGCAGGCCTCGGAATTGCACCTCAAGCTCAAAGTTGCGCGGCAGCTCTCAGGACGTGACTGGTTCTTCATACCCCACAACATCGATTTTCGGTGCGCGGTTAGTGGGCGGCAGCAGGTTGCAAAAGGGTGGTTCCAACGTCTCTGGTGTATATTGCTGGGACTGGCGATGACACATTTTGTATGATCATACACTTCAGCAAAAGCTCAGAGACGTTAGAACAAAAGGTTTAAGATGTGAGCTTGGAATGGTTTCATTCTGCATTGCTTTGTGCATCATTCAAAATCTTGGCTACAAACCTTCAGTATTAGTGCAACATCACTCTGTGTATGTGTGCTTGTGTGCACATGCCATGAATAAGGTTGTATCTGCTCGTGTGCTTCCTCTCCAAAGTTTTGGTAAGCTAATACAAAACTTGCACGCTGGCAATAGACACGCTTGCCTTTGCTCCTATTTTGTGATGAGGATGCCTACCCCATCTTTTTCTGTTGCACCAAGCAGCAGGAAGGTCAAGCTTTTCAGTTTAAGGAATTTATGAATATATGTGATATTCCTTTACAATCTTATTCAAACCATTTTTAAAAGCCCAAGCCGTGACTGCAGGGCTGAGGGCTACAGTTTGTACATCTTGTTTGCGGGTTAAGTAGAGTTTCTGCCGCAGATGTCTTAACATTCTTGCTTTTTCTGCACCACAGGAATAAACTGATTGGCCGTGTATATAATCATTCTTGCAGGGGCCGTGCCTACCCCACCTCTTGCTACCTGCATCAATTGGGGGACGACACCTCTCGTGGTCTGCTGCAGTTTGCAGAGGGCAAGCCGTTGGGGCAGAAGGGCCTGGAGTGGCTCTTCATTCAGGTATTGATGCTGAGCAAAGCACGTATTTAGTGTGGAGGTTTGTGTTGACACAAGTGTTTGTGTGTGTGCTTCCCCTTGCGTTGGCCAGATGAATGTGTTGACTGACTCACTCAGAAGGCCACTTTTTGTTCCCTCTATGTCAGTTAACCGGACCCCTTCACCCTAGTATCTACACTTGAGCATCAAAGATTTGCTATGTTTCCCAAAAAATACAACGGTGCTGCGTCCAAGGCCCATAGATACTCACAGGAACTCTCATTCGGCATGCACAGCAGAGGCACTCTGTCGTAGCCCCCCTTTATTGCCCTACCCCTCAACCTCATGCACAGGTTGCCAAGTGCTACGGCCAAGGCAAGGACAAGCTGCCCTTCAGTGAACGGCGCAGCTTTGGGGAAGATAGCCTGCCGCGCATCCTGGCTTGTGCACGCAGCCCCTTGCAGCCAGGGGAAGGGCAGTGGTGGATGGAGGCTGAGGAGCCATGGCAAATGTTGGCAACATGCTGCGAGATTGAGGCAGCTGTCGCCAGTGGTGATCCGACGTCCTATCATAGCCGCCTGCCCTTGCAGCAGGTGGGCGCTGCTATGTGTGTATATGTCTTATGATGTCTGTTGTGGGGAAGAATCGGGTGTTGTGTTGGGAGATATACTATGGGAACCAAGTGGGTGCTGTGCTGCGTACTAGGACTTGGTGGTGCACTTGGTGGTGCACACGCTCAGAGGTCAGGCTGGACTGTGGGGAGTATTTGTTTGTTATCATGCTGGTACCGCAAGGAATACAGACAGTGTATGCTGTGGTGCCTGCAAAAGCGATTCAGTGTGCAATTTGTAGGAAGAAAGAGGTTGCACAGTCATCAAGTGTTTGTGGTGTTATCCTCTGCATGCAATGCTCTGTGCCACACAATTTGCAGGACGGGTCCTGCAACGGCCTGCAGCACTACGCTGCCCTGGCCCGGGACTACAGCGGAGCCGTTGCTGTCAACCTAGTGCCCTCCTCCAGCCCTCAGGATGTGTACTCTGCCGTGTCCAGGGTGGGTCAGGTTCCACGCAGCTTCTTATGGTGGCACACTTGATGCATTTTGAATGTCTATGCTGGTGAGACAACCAAATTTATGATACCATACAGTGCCGTAATAAATGCAAGGTTTGAAATAAACCAAATAAAAAACCCATAAAAACCCCCAATGCTAGCAATGGGAGGGGGGCAACATTTGATTATTAAACACCATGCGAGCCTATGCAAGGTATTTTTGCCTCTTTTTTGAATAAGCAAGGTCTTTTGGTACATAAACGAAGGCAAAAGCAGAAAAGGACACGTGTTGAGAGGCGGAAAAACAGAGGAAATCGCGTTTTATGGAGCAAGAAAGCATTTTTGGGGTGCTCTGATTAGGCTTCGAACTTAAATCCTCTGAAAACCTGGTTTTTTTGCACCAATGCAAAGTTCAGAAAGCGTTTTAATTCAATTGCTTTATTAGGTCACAGCACTCCCAGAGGGGTCAAAAACATTCGCAGTATGCAGTCATATAAGCATAGTACGGAATGTGTTTGATTGAGGGCCATTGTATACAATCTTGGTCTGCAGTTTGCACTTCTTGGCTGAAGACCTTTTTAGCAAACCTGGTAACCGTACCTCTTTATGTTCAAGTAGTGTTGTGAGGGCACTAAACCTGAGAATCAGCTCGACGCCGCTCAGGAGCAGTACAGATATCTCTGCAACATTCTTCAGAGGGCCTCCACTTTTGAACCCTGCTTAGTCAATCCTGACAGTAGCAGGCTTTAACAGACGTGATCCTCTTTAATACGGGTAATATCTTGCCTGTGTGTCTGCTTACCCCTGACACCAGCCAGGCTTCAGGAAAAGTTGAGAAACAGGCAAAACACATATGTTAAGGAGCAGGTAGCCTCTTACCAAAGACATCTACACTCGCAGAACATCTGTGGTTTTCTCAGTCTGGCTTGGGACCCCCACATCCCATCAGCCCTCAAGTAATTGTGCTCAGCTTGCCCAGACTGTGCGCGACCTCTTATACAAGGCTACTCATTTTGATGCAAATATTGAAGTAAATGGGAGGTCTCCTTTGTGCTGCCTTGCCGCAGGTAGTGGATGCCCGGGTGCGAAAGGATGCAGCAGAGGGTGTCAGTGAGGCGCAGCTGTACCTGACTCGTTCGGGCAAGGTGGACCGCAAGCTGGTGAAGCAGACTGTCATGACGTCAGTGTATGGTGTCACGCAAATAGGAGCACGGCAGCAGATTGGAGCGCGGTTGAAGGAGCGGGGATGGGACAAGGACTACGAAGTATATGGGGTGGGTGCATGTTTGCTGATTGTTTAAGCGCATGAGAGGTGTAGTGTGCACGAGAGACAAATGTATGCTTGAAGGTGTGGGGCGTAGGTGCACCCTGGCTTAGAGCACAGCAGCAAAGAATTGATTGCTTGCATCTCAGGGCGCCTTTGGTAACAAGTATGTCTGTAAGATGGAAATGTATAGTGTATAGTGTATGAACTCGGCCTAGAAAGGATTTGCATCCTTCTTTCGGTTTTACTCTGGCTCTGAAGGCAGTTAATTTTACCTTGTTTGTATGGCGGGGTAGACTCCTGCCTACCAAAAACTTAAGCCAGATTTAAGTTATTAAAGCTATCGGAGTTATTTGCATCAACAATGCTTGGATAAAAACTCTTACCTCCATTTTGCATATGAATGGAAGGCCTAGAACACAAACCTTACGGTTGTTTTTTCCCAGTTCTAACAACTTTGCAGATACTATTGCTCCTTTGGTGCCACTCTGTGCATGCATGTGCCCCCCACCATACACACAAGAGTCAGTGATTTTATTAGTCGCGATACGTCGCCACTGTGTCGCATTTTGGCCATTTTGGGTGCGACACAGCGACGCCCGGCAGGGGCTTATATATAGTAATGAATATTAACGTTGAGACCGGGTGGAAAATTTGGGTGTGTGAGACAAGAAAATTCGGTTTTCGTTTACACCCCTCCTCTGTTGCACACCCATTTAACTCTTCCTGGTGTTGTGTAATAATCAATAAATATAATTAGTGAAGATACTTGGTTTAAAAAATGGGCCTGTCAGTCGATTCAGCCACGAAAAATTCGGTTTTGGGAAATTTTGGGGGATTTCTGGGAAAATGGGGCTGGCTCTGCCCAAAAAGTGGACACCCTCGCTGGCCGACGAGTGTCTTCCACCCGGAAAAGAAGCTCACTGAGGCTCGGCAAGCCTCACACTCGGCGAGTCTCGGCGAGGCCACACTCTCAGGTGTCCAAGTATGACCCACCCTTATTCATGTCAGTGGTTTGCTATCTGTGCTCTGCCACACTCTCAGGTGTCCAAGTACCTTGCTGGAGCCACGCTGTCTAGTATCGGGGAGCTGTTTAAAAATGCAGAAGAGGTCATGGCTTGGCTAGCCAGCTGCGCCAGCACCGTGGCCCGCACCAACAGGCCTGTGGAGTGGCGCTCCCCCCTTGGCTTCCCCATCTGCCAACCCTATTCAGAAATGAAGCAGGCATTAGTGAGTAATGTGGCAGGTTGGGGCAGAGATTGAGCAAGTGAGCACGTGGTCTGCTTTATCACTGGTGAATTTTGTGTGGGCTCTCCCTCAAGTGGTGCATCCAGAGCAATGGATTTCATCTTCAATCGAAAAGGCTCATGCTTTTTTTAAGACATAAGCATAGTATATAAATAAATACCCTCTTCAACAGGAATTCTTTTTTGGGATGACACGTTTACTTTTTGGGGAGGACACCCCTGAGGGCCCCCCCCCCCCAAACCCCCCTTCCAGTGCCCCCACTCGGACAAAAAGGGTACCAATCTGCTCCTTTTTCAAACAGGCATCCATCTGCATACTCGTCAAGACCTGAAACAGAAGTGCTGCAGAGTTATGGGGCAAAAACTGAGATACAGACGCCCACGCACACGTGACCTTTATAGGTATACCAGGCACCCATTACTGGCTTGCACTCACATTGCTTCTATTTTTTCAGAATTCCACTCACTATCTCATGCTGGCACAATCCTGCAAGTTTTTTTTGCTACTTCATTGGCTGGACTCACCCCGCGGCCTCCACCCGAGCGCATTTGCCTCTGACTTTTGGACATGTCCACAGACCCCCTTCCTTAACCCAATTCGCTCAAAAAGGGTGCCAATCGACTGGGCTTGAACTGGGATCCCGATGATATGTTTAAAATTTCGTAGGAGTGGCCCAGTAAAATTTTGGAGGGGGGGTCCCAGAAACTTCGGCCCCCCCCG
>Ga0307942_1000546_pt1:25000-26707 | contig 26707 bp, 28 predicted proteins | sample OrgLakmetagen175_FD_201846 | JGI IMG/M metagenome (GOLD analysis project Ga0307942, IMG submission 201846) | Saline water microbial communities from Organic Lake, Antarctica - #175 | ecosystem: Environmental > Aquatic > Non-marine Saline and Alkaline > Saline | place: Antarctica... | reverse complement strand
GCTGGCTGCACAGGTGTTGCTCAGAGGGGAGTGAGGAGGGGGGCAGTGAAGAGGGGGGCAGTGAGGAGAGGGTTGGGGAAAATGATGGTGATGATACTTGAGTTAAAAAAGATTAGAATACAAAACCAGTGCCAGTTGATGTACAATGTACAATGAATGACAGAGTTCAGCAGAACCAGACTCAGTTTGATATTTCTCAGTGCACTTGGACAAATGCCATGTTAATGTGTTATGAAATGCACCTCTGAGTCCCTTGGTGCGGTTCTGAGGGCATTTTGCCCCTGCGGATTGGTGCGGCAAGCGCTAAATTATGTATTGAGAGGGGTGCGGATTGGTGCGGACAGGGTAAAAATAACTCTTTTTTTGAGGGGTGCGGGACGAGTACATGTCCCTACGGTAAGCTGATATGTACACATGAAGTAAATCAGACTTATAATTCAGATGTTGCCTTCAACAGGCAGGTGACGCTTTCGCAGCAGCTACAGCTCAGCTACTAAATGGAGGCAGTAGTTTGCTTGCAGCCATACACAGGCTTGATGGACTTGGTGCGGTTGTTTCTGGTGAGTCATTAAGAAAGACGTAAAGAAAGACTTGGAAACTAAGTGGACAGATGAAAGCACGGAGAAGACATTAGGCACATAAAATACATGTACAAAACGTTGTGAAATTTTTGGTTACCAAGCATGTATTTAGGCTTGACTTGACTGCCTTGCCCTCCTTTCCGTTTCTTTCCTTTGGTATTTGCACTCAGGGCTGCAGCAAAACAACCCGACTCAAACGACGCAATGCACAGGGCAGGCTGCCCCTACATTTGTAGCTACATTGCTAGCTCTGCTCCTCTGACACAGAGCGACAACAAACTCAAGCTTTAACATGTTGTTGCAGGGTTCTGCAATGTAAATATTTCATGTAAGCTTGGGCTTACACCGATAGGCAAATTTCGAATCCTGTCCTATTCAGTTTGAACTATCACGCAAATTTGGGCCAATGGGCGATAAGTTGCGGCAGCGGTAGACCATTGTTTGAGACGCACCGGTCGTTTGTGGTGATGAGAATGATGCGTTTTGAAAGCCCGTACTTCCCGGCTAGCTCAGCCGCCATTTCAACCCCCACTGCAAGCACAATACACACAACCAGATACATGAGGGTAGGCAGTGGTCATACACATTTCCCCTTACAGAAATACATAAACCAATTTAATTGCTTGACTAAATTGCAAGACAGTTGAGGCTCACCTCTTGCATCCAAGCACACGAGTCATTACAAAACTGAAATTATAAGCAGCTTACCTGCACACACACATGCACATGCGCACACACACACAACAATTAACAGCTTACCTGCACACACCAATTTTACAAACGAGACTTACAGACATACACGATCACACACACAATCACACACCTGTACCTCCGCCCACTAACGCAATTGAGTGTGCCTTGCCCAGATCCTCTGCTGCTTCTTTCAAGCCCTTCAACCGTTCTGCCCTTCCTGCCTGTCAAGACATAATGTACGCACATATTTAAAAAGGGAGCTCTCAAATTATGCCATAACACTGTGCCCACAATGAAGCTGCAGCGTTGTGCAGCAGAAAGCAAAAACACGATCGCAAATGTTTCCTAGTTGGTTAGGCAAAGAAACCGTAGAGCCTCATTGCAGTATGGGTCATTGGTACAAAAGAGATATTGAAGCAAAACAGTTAGTTGA
>Ga0307942_1000546_pt1:0-20000 | contig 26707 bp, 28 predicted proteins | sample OrgLakmetagen175_FD_201846 | JGI IMG/M metagenome (GOLD analysis project Ga0307942, IMG submission 201846) | Saline water microbial communities from Organic Lake, Antarctica - #175 | ecosystem: Environmental > Aquatic > Non-marine Saline and Alkaline > Saline | place: Antarctica: Organic... | reverse complement strand
GGTGAGGGCCTGTATTTGTGGGCGCTCTAGTTCGGCCTGTGATGGTGTTTACACCACAAACTGTTTGTTCATTTTCTAGATGCAACTTGTCGAAAATCTTTGTACTTTCAGCCTATTAGCTGCCACACTCGAAGCACACATGCCACCGTACAACACATAAATTATGTGGCCTATCACACACACGCACATATGCACCCACCCACATACACACGCAATCCCCCCCCCCCCACACACACACACACACGCTCGTGTATGCAGGCGGCAATCATACCAAACACCATCCCTGTCAAAGCTGGGGTGAGTGGCAAGTTTGTGTGCAAAGCAGGGTTGTTTGGCTCGTTACTTTTTTGATGATGGCTTTTATGAATTAAAGTCGAAATTGATGGTTTTGTTGGTTTTCATTGTTTCGCTCCGCCAAAACATGCTTGCAGTGTCTTAAATTCACATCATGTACTATGATTAATAAGTACCGTAGAGACTTGTGACCAACAACTTTTGAAAAACACATTTATTAAACCTCCAATGCGAGCTATGCGAGGGGTACATATTTAATTATTCACCCCAATGCGGCCAATGCAGAGGCCTTTGGCCCTCTGAGCTGCACATACATGCGCATGCACGCGCGTGTGCGCGCGTACATGTGCGTGCGTGTGCATGTGTAGGTGCGAGCACGTATGTGCATGTGTGTGCATTCGCATAAGTGTGTGCGTGCGTTGTGTACGTGCGTGTATGTGTGTACGGTTGTGTACGTTCATGCGTGCATGATTGTGTACTTGTGCGTGCGTGTGTGTGTTTGCGTGCGTGCGTGCGCGTATGTGTGTGCGTACGTGAGTGCGTGCGTTGTGTACGTGCGTGCGTATGTATAAGGTTGTGAACGTTTGTGTGTGCAAGCGTTGTTTACTTGTGCGTGTGTGTGTGTGTGTGTGTGTGTGCGCGCGCGCGTACATGTGTGTGCGTGCGGGTACGTTTGTGTGCGCGCGTACGTGTGAGTGCATGCTCATGTGAAGGGATTTAAGGCGTCCTTTCTCTGTGTCCTTCCTCCCCAAGAGAGGGCCTCCCAAGCTGTTTGTCCCCCTTGGAGACCTTCCAAGCTGTTTGTCCCCCTTGGAGGCCTCTTGAGGGGCGGTTTGGGAGGCTTTCCCGGCCTGTCCCCATTCATGCTCAGAATTAATTAATTAACTCCAATGCGAGCTTTGCGGCCCTTGTAACTTAGTTATTAAATGCTCCCGACAAACCGCGAGGGGGTCAGAAACGTTCGTGATACGCGGTGATATACTGTCTCTACGGTATACGAGAAGTCGAGAAGTCAGACCGTTTTTCGGCCATCCAAGGCTCTTTCCTGCATTTTGGACTGCAATTTTGGGCCCAAACATTATTAAAACGGCTTAGGATTTGGCGGACATTTAATTTGCAAACGGCATTTTAAGGGTTTGTGAAAATACGTGCAAGTTTGCAAACCTTAAAATGGAAAAAAACGAACTGAATTACCTTACTGCAAAGCACCCTTCATTCTAATACGGCTTCGTCATGCATAAAACAGCTGTACAGCTCTCAAGGTAAGACAAAAGCATTGTCGCATCTTTATCACTGTTATCACAGTAGATTTTATTTGAGTGTGATGCTGCGTATCACACATCAATGGCGGTAGTTTTTGTCGTATAAAAAGTGTGTGGTGCGCAGTGTGCACAAAAATTAAAACAGTGTCTGCAAACTCTTTTTGAGCTGTTGTTCTTTGCTGCGCATTTTCGTTGCACAGGATTTTTTTATTGTTTAGGCCGTGGGTTGTGGGCCGCTTGCACCATACATCCTGACCATACAGACATATTGCCAGTCTTTATTTGCGAGCCAGCTGCTGTATCTCTGCCTGCCTCTGTCACCTCCGTGCGTACATAATGCAAAAAGGGTGCAACGACCGACTTGTCCTTGAATTCTCTAGTTAAAGGACGGCCTGTGTTAAGATCGTCGCATGTTGTGGCTGTTCAGGATGATGCTCAAGACGCGCGCTGGTACCCACTGAACGACCTCCCTCCCATTGCATTTGACCACGCGCTCATAATCAGGTCAGTTGTGCGTGTGTACACGTGAGCATGCACGTGTGTGGTTGTGGAGGCGCGGTATTGAATTACAACAGGGATTTGCAGCAATTGTGAATGAAAGCGCCTATAGGCTACAGGTCACCCGTTACATCTGCTTGTAAACATGATAAGGATGTGCCCACGAATCACATGTTGCCAGGCTTGTGCTCAGACGGTCAGACGGTACGGTACTATGAGTACGGCCCGGAATATCAGACACGTGCACTGTAAATTGCTATGTCCAAGCTCATGTGCTGTCAAAAGGGCTACCTCTGGGTGCTAAGCTTAAACATAGCAAACTTTGGCGCCCATGCTCAATTCACATTTTAAAAAGACCCTTTTTTAGGCTCAGTTGACCACCTCTGCCAAAATCACACTGAACGGTGACCACCGTCTTGAACGATTCGAGACCATACTAGTCAGCTCCACCGTCTTATTTCAGTACGGTACGGCGTAATACGGTACGGTACCGTAATTGTGATCAAAATTGCTCAGGTACGGCGTAGTCGTTCGCACAAGCCTGCATGTTGCACCCTTGCCTGCAATTTAGATCTGTCTAGTGCATTATTACATGTACATATTCTCCCTAGGGCTTGCACAGGGTCGCACCGATAGATACCTTGTATACCCATTTTCAGGCTTTCCTGCCGCCACATTAGACCCAGATATCGTAATTTATTACACAAAACCTACGGTTAATATATCGGACCAGCGGGCTGCATGTTTCTGACGTGACCTTAAAAGCCAGATACTGGCAGACTGCACATTTCCCAGGTGCCCATACTTAAAAGGAAGTTGATGAAGCTGTTCAGCATTACATTTTGAACAGTGAACCGATAAGGCCAGTTCTTAGAAATGGTCGGCTCACAGCAGTGAAGTTCGCCCCGCACAAGGCCCGGGAAAGCCGGAATTGTTTTCCGTCATCCCGGGCTACCCGCAACTAATTTAACTTTGGTTCTGGGCTGCGGGCATTGGCAGAGCCAAAAGTAAGAATTATTAGGATGAGAGCGCCTGTCAGGCACGCGCCAGGGGAGCTAGCCCAGCCACTCCATCGGCTACCTCTGTACCCTGCAAGCAGCATTGGACACGTTTAATGCATGCATTCATGCTGTCGGATGATGAGGGTAATTTTGAGTTTGAAGCGCATGGGGCTGAGCTGCTGCACGTGAGGAGCCTACTGGAGGAGGCTGGGCTGCTGCACATGAGGAGCCTGCTGGAGGAGGCTGCTTAGGAGGATGCAGCTGCTGGGGTTGGCAGGGAAAGAGGACTTCCATGATGCGAGGGCCCATACTTAGAGGACCCTGCTCCCCCCTCCTAGCGTGCTCCTTAGAGCTACCTCCCCCTCCCAGCTGAGCCTGCACCTGCAAGCTCAAGCTCTGCATGCTGCTTGATGATATGAAGTGTCTTCCGTCCTTGATTTGAGCTAAATTTAAAGACCATAACACAGCGCAACGCGCCTAGGGCTGTCGCCTAGGGCTGTAGCCTAGGACTGTAGCCCCAGGCACCAAAGACCTTTCTGCCTAAAAACTGCATACATTTTAAAACCCTGTGCGGGCAATTGCAAATAACTAAGCTTTGCTTGCGGGGCATCTGCAATCATGAAAAAGCCCCTGAACTTCACCGGCTCACACCCTGTTTTAGGAGAGTTGGTTTCCTGGCCGGGGGTAAATGACTAGTGTATTTGACTCCCAGATTTCACAACTCAAGGCTAAATTGCCTTTCACTTCCCACTTTGGCTACTTGCTTAACATGGTACAGAAATTACATACACCATCGAATTCTAATCATGAAGTTGGGAGCTGCAATGGGATTTATACTAGTCAGGATTATCCCTTTTAGCAGGTTGAGGGTACATATTTTTGGTCATTGTCAGTATGTATTATTCTGTATACCAGTCCGAATAGGCACTCCTTTTACATTCGCAAACCACAACATGCACACACTAGCATTTGCAAACAACACACATGTGCACACAGGACTGCATGCAGAGTATTGGCAGAGAAGCCCAATGTTGCGTCTGACGGTGCGTGCCTGTCCCGCAACAGGCAACAAGGCTGCAGACAGCAATTTCATATTTGCATATTTGATACTTCTCCTTTTTGATGGCTTTTTTTGGACCACTTGCTCGCAGTAAGCACGCTATTGAATCCCTTCAAAAGAGTAGGTAACGGCAGACCACACAAATTTGATAGAAAATTGGTTGAAAACATGTTCGTCCGAGAAACCTGCATTGTATCGACAAGGGTTTTTCCCTGTGAACTGCTGAAAAGGTTTTGACGCAAGGCCCTCTTTACATCTGAATGTATATGTTCATCCTCAATATCTGTCTGCCCAACTCTCATCACGAGATCATAATTCTCAGTAGGAGGCAGGATGTTTATTCTGGTTTGTGCACAACACACACACACACACACACACAAACACACATGTAATATGCAGCTGATCTGGTCCGGCAGTTGCAGGAGGCAGCAGACAAGTTGGAAGACAAATGAGGTTGCAAGCGGATAATAAGAGGTTTCATGTATTTTTATGCTATGCGCTGTGTTTGAGCATATCGTCTTGCGTGCTTGAAAGGGATTAAAGGTGCCTTGTCTGATGCATGATTAGCTAATGATCAAGAAATTGCACAGAGACAAGGAAGTTATGAGCAAGTTATGTTGTATGAGGGATGCTTTATCTAATTTGGTACTCCAGGAGCTCGAACAAGTGTATTCCATTGGTGAAAGGAGGTGAAGTTAAGGTTACATCGCTATATATGGTGAAGTTAAAACTGTGGGCTAAAAGGCACGCATGCAGAGTTGAAGATGCCTGATGAAAACCGCCAAGAAAGTGCCTGTTGCCTTACCATTGTTTTCCATTGTCTAAAGAAAATGAGGTTAATTTAGTCAATAACCCTATTTCTCCTTTTGCCTGTCTCTTGGTGCCTTCTATTACAGTCAGGATTACTGACTTTGCTACAGGCTGTAAACGAGATGAAATGTGTGTGGATGCATTAGCCTAGCACTTGGCCGCAAGCTCCACATAAAGGCTACGCTCAAACTGATCCAGCATGCAATCAATCTGCCATCTATCCTAAGGTCGAGGAGTAAGTCTGAAGAAGCCTAATGCCCCAAAAGGAGCCCAACAAACAAGGTTTACAAGAAAAAGGCCTTCAGTCAATACGCTCGACTGCTAGCCTGCTCATAAAAAGCAATTAGTGTAAGAAAAAATGGAGTTTGTTGTTGTTCTGGTGCAAAAAGGCAAACACGTCCTGCATCTTGTCTCTGAGAATAGGACGCAAATCTCCTGGGGTTCCATGTCACTGTTTCACAACGGAGGGTGTGGACACGCAGTCGAAAACGGGCAACACTGCAATTGACATCTCGAGGGAGGTCAAGGAACATGTATTTGGGAAGGCTGTAAGGAGAATAAGTTGCCATAGCCTTTCTTGATGTAATGCACACCATCTATTGTAGGCATAAAGGCATCAGTCATACATTGCTAGGCAATAATGCAAGTGATACAAGGTTTACATAAAAAGGCTTTCAGTCAAGAAGCATGACTGCTCGCCTGTTTATAATGTTAAGTAACAAATTTAAAATGGAGTATGTTGCTTTCCTGGTGCAATCCTGTCTGTGAAAATAATAACGCGTAATTCCTGCGAAGAGAATCTGAGGGTGCGTGCAGCGAAAGAGGACATGTTTTTTATCCTGGACATCATCATCAGTCTCACACAAGTCGCAAGTAGGGGAAGAGGTGGAATTCAAAGTTGCTGTTTCAAAGCGAAGGGTGTGGACACGAAGTCTGAAACCAGCCACACTGTGAAGAATGACATCATGATGATCTCGAGGTAGGTCAAGAAGCATGTATCTGGGAAGCCTATAAGGAGGATGGGTAAAAGGCTTTCCATGGCTAAAAGAATGTGGGAGGACCAGCTCATTTGCATGTCAGCTTGCAAAACCTTCCTCATCATGGAACTGTTGCAGGGGCTTTAGGCCATTAGGCATCCAACCCACCAACCCACCAATTGACCGACATCCAACCCACCAACCGACAACCAACCCACCAACCCACAGGCTGACATTACGGCCACAGGGCATTGTGAGTACTGGATCACAACCATTGATCGGAAAGTGTAAAGGTATGCTTACTCCCGAGCGCCTTAACATAATACGAAAGGCCTTTCACAGGGCAAAATGCAGCGGTCCACACGATCACGTCAAATCTCCTCCCATTAGCTTTGCATCAGAACTTATAGGCCTCATTGCACGTAAAGACACCTCTGCCTCTAAAAATATGAACAAAAAAATAAAAGACTCTTTGGCACGGATACTCCCCTCCCACATCACCGCCGCCTTTCAAAATTGGGCCCTGGTCACTAAAGAAAAAATGGCATCCCCCCTCGACCACGACCCCAAATTCCCCCATTACTGGAGTGAGCACCCAAGGGACAAAGTGTTTGAGGCAAACACCAATGCCTTCTCCTCCCGTTTTTCTGGGTTCTCCATCTGCCATCCCATTTACCATGAAAATACCATGCTCTAAGCAACAAGACACGCCATCTACTCTGCTGCTGTCAGCACAGAGGAAACAGCCACATTCATGCTCCTCCCTTCCTGGAATAAAAATACGACCACAAATCCCTATGCATCACTCTGCCGCAAATACCCACACATGTGTAAATTCCTGGGCACCATCCCATCAGACCAACTCCAATATGCGAAAGTGCCCTTCTGGAACAATATACAAATACCACTTTCCAAACACACCTGGGAATTGAAGGTCATTGCCATATGGAACACCAAGGGCAGTGTCTGCCTCAATGCTCACAACAAAGACTGGCTAAAAGAACTTGCCAAAGAAATCCGTGAGGCAAAGTGGGAAATTCAAAACTTACATAACCATCCCTATCAAACAGCCTTAGGTTCCGGACAACACCCAGGACTCGACAAATTTAATAAGCTACCCAATGACCACGTCACCCTCAAGCCTCAGAAAGCCCAGATAAAACAATTGCCCTGATTAGCACCGACCAACCTCATAATTGTAGTATCAATGAAGCACCCCAAAACAGCTTCAGCCAAAACCTAACCCGTAAGGGAAAAGATTGGCGGGATTGGACATACACCGATGGCAGCCTCCAAAAGAATGAAGTAGGGCAAGACACCGGATCAGGCGTTTACCACCCTCACTTAAATGTTTCCCACTATGTAAACCCAAAAGGCATGTGTATAACCAGCGCCATCTCACGTGCAGAGCTAGCAGCTATAGCAGCTGCAGTCATACATGGCTACACACATATAGCCACAGACAGCCTTACATCACTGCACCAAATCAAAAAGCAGCTGTCACACCCGAATCTCCATCGCCACCACATCCAAGGAGATGTCCTTCAATCCATTGCTAAAGCCAATCACCATCGCCCATCCACTTCTTCAAAGTAAATTCCCATGCCGGTATTGTTGGTAATGAACATGCCTACGCCCTTGCTAAAAAGTCAGCCACCACCTACGCCAACATTGCCGACACCTCCATCAGAACAGCAGGCCCTGAGGGAAATCCCTTCTACAACATCCACTGGCTTGCAAAAGAAGACATAGAAAACCAAACACAAACCCATAATCATACCCATACAACAAACATGGCCCATTCTCCTCCCCCAAAGCTTCGGTACCTACCAAACCACCGTGACGCCCTTCAAGCACACATGCACTTTCTCCATAAACTGGAAAATGCCAAAACTGAAGCGAACTACCATGCGTACTACCAGACCCTCATAAAGGACGTCACTGCCAATGGAGCCATTAGCAATGCTTACCTAACATCATCCGATGTCCCCTTTAAGACCAAATCTTAGCTTGTGCTCTTGCGAGCGTGGGCCAATTTCTCAGACTGTGGTTTTTCAAGGAGGGTTTTTCTGTTTAGGCAGGAGTTTTCCTTTTCCCAGTCTTATAGGTTTTTTCCTTCATTCTGTCAGGCCCTTGCTGAGGACCGTGTAACAACCCCAACCAAAAAAAAAAAAAAAAATGTATCATTATGAAATACAGAACAGGCACCCTACACCCTATATAGTCAAAACATGCGGTATTGTTCAAACTCTCAACAATAAGCCAAACTTGCCCCCTCTGCCCACAAGTAGACAGTGCCCTGCTCATCCTCTCTGGGTGCCAACACACGCAAATAAGGAACATGATCACCGAAAGACACAACTTTGCATGCCGCATGATCTTGAAGGCTATCAGCAAAACAGGCTCCTTAGGATCATGCATTGTCTCCAAAGATATAGGCAGCAACGAACGGATGGCCATGCAAAATCTCCGAATTCCTGAAACAGCTAAAAGTAGAATTGTTCCCAAATGGCTCTTCCCACCCCGCTTCCCAGATAAAGACAGATTTACCTCCAGCCGTCCATATATTGTGCTGTTTACTCCCAGCGCTGCAAAAACACAAATAACAACAAACTAATGTAGGGGGGTGGGTTCTTCGAAGTGGCAGGGGGCAATTGAGGGAGACTGGGAGCACCTCAGCAGCACCACCAACCACCAGTAGAGCCACCAACCCCAGACAGCACCAACCTAAAGACCTCAGCAAACCTCGGCGTGACATCCACCTTGTCGAGATCAAGTACTGTGAGGACACCAGACCTCATAACCAGCTGATGAACGCCGCAAAGGAACAGCACAAAGACCTTTGCAACATTCTCCAAGGAGCCACCGTTACTCTTCACATCATCCTTTTGGGTGTGGGCGGCACCATCTACAACACTCACACTCTGAAGCCTTTCAAGGAACTGGGTCTCAATTCTCAATTCTCAAAGAAGCTTGCCTCCAAGCTCCACGTGCACTTGTGAACTTTGCTGCTAAACTTGTCCATACCAGACGTGCCCTTTCCAGTAATGTTATCAACTTTCATCAGGAGCCGGTTTCAGGCCAAGCCTGCAACCCTCCTGATCCCCATTGATTTTTCCTTTCCTTTTCGCGGTGGAGGAGCTTTACGGTACTTGGTACCAAAGTGGCTCCTTTTCCTTAATTAATGTGGGGAGTGGTTTCCACTGCCTGCGTGGTTTTTCTTTTTCTATTCTTAGGACAGCATCTGGGGTGGCTATTGCAATTTACCTATGGAGAATACGTATCTTTGAGTCCCCTTATAAGATCCGAGGCTAGATACTCACTATGCCATAAGAATGAGGAGCTGTTCCATCACAACACAAAAACGGCTAGGTTTCTTATTCCTTACTCCTCCTAAGAATCCTGGAGCTGTTTAAGTTGCCTCTCCAAATATCTGTTTCTCATCTCCAAATTTTTATTACTTATTTCCAAATGATCCACGCACTGTTTCAACGCACACATCTCCGCATCACACTCAAATTGCACAACGCCTCCACTCACACTTCCCCCACTTAACCCCGACCCAACCTGCACACCCACGTCAACACATGAGGAGCTTCTTCGATCACCTTCATCAATCACACTTATTAAAACCCTTGGCAAGCGTGCTGTCGTAGGAAGCGCTTGATTTTCTGCTGTTGCAGGGGCGGGCGGCGACCAAGCATGCACAGCTGATGCTGTGTGTGCTTCTGCAGTGTGGTGCCAAAGGGCAGCCAGCGTCACGAGAACCTGGGTGCCATCGATTGGTTGGTTAGAGCTAAGAACTCGGTGGATATATAGAGGGGAAAACCTAAGCAAAAGTCCAGTATATATTCCATTTATATCTTATAAACATGACACACCTAGGTTGCTGATATTTGACAAAGTTTAGGCTGTGAATGACAAGTGCGTAACCTAAATGCTCACTCCACCTCCACCTGCCACCGGTAAATCACCTTGAAATCGGCATGTCGCCCATTCTGGCACCTGTGGTGCCGATTTTCTCTCAGAACAATGTGACTTCTTACCAACCACTGCCAGTTTTTCTACTCCGTCCGGTTCTTATGCAGTGGTCTTTATCAACTATTTCTTGGAGTCCATTATATGGACAACAAGAAATAAAGAAAAAAATGGATTTGGTGCTCTGGCTGGTCAGATACAGCATACAGGAGCTTAAAGGTAAGGAACACACAGCTACCACGTGCGCAGTGACTGCAGCTACCACGTGCATTGTGACCAATAGTTTTCAAGCTCAGGTGCTTTGAAATCAGGTCGCAGCAGTAATGAGGATGAAAATGGGGCCCAATTCATAGGGCACGTGTGCCGTGACTGGCAACTTTCAATCTCAGCTGCTTTGAAACCCACAAAACAATGCTGAGTTAGATAAGTGTCAGTCAGGTATACACTTATATTGGGTCTGACAATCCCATTTGGAAAAACACGTGCTCAGTTGAGCTGCAATGTTGACCGAACGTAGACATGGGGTTCTCCATACTTTATAATTTGTCAGAACTTCTGTTTATATATAACCATGTTTCCTATGACGAGTGCTGCCCCCAATTAGTTTCACGTTGGTTAAGGTGATGCCTGAACAGACGACAATGATAATCATACACCATTGAAGTACAGAAAAGTCTGAAACGTCAAGGAGTCCGTGCCTGCTTTGTCATTCCATTACCTGCGATGCAGTTGGGCGCGACGTCGTGTGAGCTAAAAGATGAGCAGCAAGGGCGCTCTCACCTGTAAAACGTAGAGAACAAGAAATTCCGGCGTCTAAGAGCGCCCAGATTAGGTTCTCAAGCTGCATGAGCAATCCCATAGGTATGCCAAAACGGCATCAGTACCAAATACACAGCAGGTTTTACATCTGTGACCTGAATCTCAGGTTCATCAGCAAATTTCGTGCGGAATAGGGAACTGACGTGGCTCTCCAACCGTACCAGGCAGGAAGCGGGTCATGGCAGGTGGAAATGTGGAGCCGGTTGTAAGCATCCTCTTCCTTTGTTTCAGGGGTTGAGCATCGGCAAAGGCCTTGGCACGCTCCATGCCTGAAACACATAAATGTGAGGCCCAGTTCCCAGTTCTGACTATATTCATTTGGATAAAGTGCATATGTTCGTCAGTTTTGGCCATGTTAAGACAGTGTTGCAAGATTTATCAAGACATTAAGAGATGAGGCAAACCTGCGTTGCTTGCGACGAGCATTTCGGAATATAGGAAGTGGTGATAGCACGCTGTATGATGTACAGCCTTAGGTGCCATGCAAACATTGGTGCGGGTCAAGGAAAAAAATTGCGTTGTTATGTCCTTTTCAGCAGTGGGAAACCGGCCGGTGTGATCACAAATCTGGCCTGTCTTTCCTGAATGCATACTGATAGGGTTGGCCAGAACCGTATGTATACACCGTATATGAGTCATATAATATGACCGTATATTTGGTAGTTTCCCTGCCAAAATTGCTGTATATACACCGATGGTTCTGGCCAACCCTACACACTGGTCCTTACTGTTACACAGAGGTGTTTAGTGTCAGTTGGTAAGGCTCCCACCTGTTGTGAAATGGCAAGCCAGCTCCATGAGCATCAGGCCCAAAGGGTAGGCGTCCACCTGCAAATGATTTGCACCATGTACCGACACCCAGGTTGGCGGGCCACTTGGGTGGTTAATAAGGAACAATGGCGGCGTTGGCAGTTACAATTTAGCCCCCACCTTCTTGTGGCGGCGTTGGCAGCTACAGTCTTCTCCCATTGCTCCCACTCCCTCTACTTTCCCCATTTGCACTTCTTATAACGGCGTTGGCAGTTACAAACTTGCCTCACCTCTGGACCATACTGCCGTGTCTGTCCGCGTCTTTGGTCAGCACTTCCCAGCTGCTCCGGAGCGCAGTACCTGCAGCATTCAGGGTCGGCCAAAGCATGCTGAGACGGAGTAACGCACCTTGCTGATGTCACCCCCCGGTTCAATAACGTTGATTGCTCTCCGGGTCGATACCAGTAATGTTTACCTAACACAAATATACGTTTGATATCCGGGATTGCCCAAGAACGTTGAAGATATGGTACGTACAATCTTCATCGGAGGCACCTTCAAATATTGTCATATACAGTGTGTTAGGTTGGCCCTGGACAACACGAGGAAGAAGGCTGCTGGCTATAAAGTTTGTACGTTTTTTCCTCCATGAACTGGTTGCTTTTTATGAGCAGTCTAGTAGTCGCACTTCTTGACTGAAGGCCTTTTTTTTGACCTTGTAAACTTGTAAAGTTTGTACGCTGACAGTCATACCCACCTAGGGTTGACCATAACCAGACATAAATTACCGTACCCATTCTGCAATACCCGGTGTGTGTTGTTTATAGCCCTGCAGGGTGACTGCGGTCTTATCTAAATATCTCATTTGTGAGTGCAAGGGGATGTTTTAAATGAGGGACCTATGCCATTTGAATTTGTTCAGGATTTTCCCAGAGGGGATTATCTGGGTGAAAGTCCAATCATACTCCTTTTTGCATTACAGGGGCAACTCCTCACACGTCACTTCATTGAATTGGACCCATTCTAGCTTCAAACTGATGCTGATGTTACTCTGCTACCAGGGCATGTGCTTAAATCGAGAAAGTCGCCCTGCATACGGAATAAAAGGACTAAATGCACACGTTGTGCACCCTTACCCTAGATGGGTGCTTTCCAGGGGGAAATACACATTAGATTGCACACCTCGCCAAAAAATTGGTCTTCTTGCTCCATATCTGTCGCAATAACATTTATTAATTGTAAGGACTCCAAAACACCTAAACCCACTCAATTTGGTGCTCTGGCTGGTCAGATACAGCATATGGCTGCTCAAAAGTAAGGTTCACGCCATGGCCGATAAGGTAGGTGTCCCGTATCTGCTCTTTTCAAGCTCAGCTGCATCGAAAGATATAAATATCAATGCTGAGCTTGAAAATTGCCAGCCATGGGACCCATACCCTAGGAGCATGCACAAACCCATACCCATTCTGGGCCTCAGATACTTCCCTCTGGGAACCTCCTGCTCGATTTGCAGCACACGCAACACACTAACACACACGTACAGACACACACACCATTGTTTAAGCCGTTTTTTGCTTATTGGTGCTGCACAGGGCTAAAGGCCCTACGAGGCTGGATGCGAGGCTGGATGCGGGAAAGGTGGAATGATCTGTTTTTAGGGTGCGGGATCCAATCAATCATTTCTGAATTTTGGGGTACGGTATGGTACCTTGATTAGGAGAAGGAAGTTGAAATTGTGCAGTCAGATACGTTGCCTGTACAAGCCTTGGCCAACCTTACGTGACAAAACCTGACGCATTAAACCTGGTTATTAAAAACCAGCCCAACAAGCGCAACACTTACGAGGGCGTGCCAATCTGGGTTGTGCGCGTATGGAACGAGGACGACGACAAGCGTGACGTGCCCGGCAGTCCTGTATCATCATCACAACCACTAGCAGTGTCCATCTCCACTCTCTGCCTTCCCCCTCCTCCTCCTTCTCCTCCACCGCCTCTTCTTTCTCTGCTGTGTTTCTGATCTCTGCTGCCGCCATCATATCTTCCTTTTTGTTTGCTGCCACTACTCGGTCTGCTCTGACTGCCACTCCCACCACCACTGAGTGAGTCGTCTCCCTCACTGAAGCTGCTGCTGCTGTTTGCACTCGCACCCAGCATCCCGCTTATAGAGCTCAGACCTGCATTGTGGACAAAAGAGGAAGCTGTTTGGCAGCTTTGTCGTTGGCAACCAGGGGCACATAAGCTCCTCACACAATGCAAGGCACAGTGCATCACTACCACCACAGAGCGCAGCTTCCAATAGAAGCTGCAAGCTGCAGGTGTGTTCTACAATCATGCGTCTTTTTAGCAAACAGGGCAGGAGCCGAAAAATTCTGATCAACTCCTCCTACCTTTTTCCAGCAGCACACTGCAAGCTCTTACCTACCGAGCACTCAGCTTGCCAGCCGTCACGGCACGTAAAAATCATGTGACCATGATCAGCTGTGTGTAGGGTTAGCCAGAACCGTACATATACACCGTTTGGTGACTTCCCTGCCAGGAATTCCGTGTCTACACCGTTTATTTTTAGTTCTGACCAACCCTAGCTATGTGAGTCAATGAACCCTGATTATCTATACCTAACAACGCAACACACGGCGCCCTACCCTACCCTACACTTAATAAGTCATCAAGGCGCATTCAGTTCAGGAACAAGAAGCTGAGAGTTTTCTGAGCCGTCAACCTGTGCACAGCATACTCAACAAAGTCTGAGATCAGCACTTGCACGGAGGCAGGGTCCCCTCCTGCCACTGGAGTCACAAAGACGTTGGACGGCTTCAGGTCCCGGTGCACGATGCCAGCACCTGCACATTTCAGGTGGAGATCTTGAGCGGCGTGCCATAATGTGAGCGCAAATTCTGAGGACGTTTATGGTGAGTGATGAGCGATTATTTGATGTGTGCAGCTTTACTTTGCGTGCAGGTGCATTTGTTTAAAATACCGTGCATGGGACGCAGCAAGATCGTGGATGCACACACCGTGGATGCAAATGTTGTGATAGTTTCATACAATCTGTTAAATATATGCATCGCACGCTATGTAGGTAAACAAAGCTTTTTGCTCTGACAAACACACAATATAGTTTTACTGACCATGAATGTGAGTAAGGCCCATGACGATCTGGGCAAATATTTGCTTCTCCACCCCACCAAGGCAGCAGCAGCAGCTGCCGGTGTCGCGGCTGCCGATACTCTCCTTGCTGCTGCTGCCACTGCTGGTGTGAGTACTACTCCCTATGCTACTGTCGATCACCTGTTTCCCAGCCAATGATGCATTGCGGTGGGTGAGCCAAACATCCAAGGTTACACCTGTGCAAGAGGGTGGTGATGGTGTACCGTTGCTTGAAAAGCATCCAAAAAGGTTACACCTGTGCAAGAGGGTGGTGATGTTGTACCGTTGCTTGAAAAGCATCCGAAAAGGTTACACCTGTGCAAGAGAGTAGTGATAACGTACCGTTTTTTGAAAGGAGAGGCATGACTGCAGCCTTCATGCGCAGTTCTGAAATGAATAGCGGTGTACAGGAAAACAATGAATAGCCTTCCCTCATTAATTACAGGAAACAAACGGCTTGGGAGCCAAGTACTGTAGTGAAAAGCTCCATCACAAAAAGGAAGGGGGAGAAATAAGCAAGGATCAGGAGGGCTGCAGGCTTGGTTTGGAGCAGGCTGTGAAGAAATAAGCACAGCAGTTCCATCCCTGAAGTATTAAAGGAGGGATATGAGCTGTAGCGCCAGCTGGCTCATAGCTCATAGCTAAAGGTTGGCCAAAACCATACATTTATATTGTATCCACTATATACACGACATTTCTCGCAGGAAATCCACCATACATATGGTCATATACGGCGTGTGCATACGAATTTGGCCAACCCTAACATCATAGCATTACCAGCTCCTTGCAGAGACGTAATTGGGACTGTTTGTATGCGTCTCCCATTCTTTGTCAGATCACAACAGCTCCTGGGTATCAGTGCATGTGAAGAGAGGGGGCCCAGCGTTGTCCTCATCACACAAAAACAGGCGATTGCATGCATGACCCCACACACGTACACAAGATTATGCACACAAGCGCACACACACAAACAAGCACGCAGTCACACATCCACACTCAACCACACCCAATCCTTTCTCAGCAGAACAATAGACTTTTTCTTTTTCTTTCTGAGCTTATGGATTTAATTGTGGCTGGCCGAGACCAGTCAGCAGCCGATCAGCCAAACTACCTGGCTGAAGGTCACCCCCCATTGTAACCATTGTAACCAACCACACCCAACGCCACACACACACACATACACCCACACACAAACCTGGCACAGCATCCATGGCGATGTATAGCACGTACGGCCACTGCTTCATTTGCTCCCCACCGCCTACTACAGGATCACAACAGACTCTTTTTTGAGAGGCAGCCCTAGTACTACGGGTGCGACCGCTGCTCTTTCGTTCATGACAGACGTTGTAAAAGGTGCTGCCCTGCAAGTCCTGGCTCTGCACTTGTTGCTGCTGCTGCTGCTGTTGCTGCTGAAGCGGCCGCTGCTGCGGCAGCTGTTGGGCTGGTGCCAGCGCAATGCAGTTGGGGGAAGGAAGGCATGGGAGGAGAGGGACAGCCTGGGAGAAGGAAGGCATGGGAGAGGAGGGTTCCAGGGTTGTGTCAGTTGTAGCTTGCACACCGTTGCCAGGCGATTCCCCTGGGATGCCACTATTGTTGCTACTGATTCCCCTGCAAGAGTGCGCGGTGCTGCTCATGCTACTGTAGGAGATGCTGCTATTGTTGCTGCTGCTGCTGCTGCTGTTACTGCTGGAGTGGTTGCTGCAGCGGCGCCTGCTTCTGGTGTGAGTGCGCTGCATTGCATCTGCCCGCACATTTGCTCCACCTGCCAGTGGCACACCTACTTGCCCACACTGAGTCTGTGCGTGAGAGGATCCTGCAGCAGCGCTTTGCTCTTCTCCGAAAGTGAAGGCCGAATTGTGGGTTGTTGACAAGTGCCACTCCTGCTGCTGCACCAGGCTGCTACCTCCACTGCGCCCTGTGCCAGTCGAAGAAGCGCGGTTTTACGTCAGGTCCGCCCCTGCCTATCCTCCTTATCCCCAGCAACAGGATCCATTTTACATTACGAACAATACAGGGCTTTAGAACACAAACAAAGGTGACCATGTTGCTCCTGAATTTATGCTGATTCAGGCAGTGGTGGTTTGATCTGCTGGGGTGCAAGCTGCGTGCACAACTCCCAAAATGGCATCAAAGCCAGCCAAAAAAGACCACACACACACACACACACACACTCCTGAGGATCGAAAACGTGGGGTAATATGCGTGCTAAGCACACACTGCGTCTGTGCAGGCAACAACGAGCACCGTGCTGCGCGTGCTGTAACTTCAGGATGCTATCGATACGCACACAGAAGACGAATGACGCACAACCAACGCTTTGAGTATGGTTCTGGGGGTTGAAAACAGAGCAAAGGGCGAACAGGAGGTGCCGATGTAGACAAATTAGGGGTTAATGTGATGCAAGCGCAAACTAAAAGCGTCCTTTGCGAGCACAGGTGCGAGAACGGCCAGACCCCACACAAACACATTCCTGGGGGTCGAAAACACGGTAGAGGGTGTGTGTGACGCGCCCATCGGAGCTGCGTGAGCGCAAAATTGTCACCATGCTGTGCAAGCTGCACACACACACACACACGCACACATACACACACACATATACACACACAAACACACACACACACATTCACTCACACACACGCACACACACACACACACACACACATACACACACACAAACACACACACACATTCACTCACACACGCATATACACACATGCACACATACACACACAAACACACACACACACACATTCACTCACACACTCACACACTCACACACACACGCACACATACACACACACATTCACTCACACACACATGCACGCATGCATGCATACACATGTACGCAGGCGCATACGCAAACACACACATGCACGCAGGCGCATACGCAAACACACACACACATACCACTGCTACTGCTGCTTCTACTGCTGCTATCTCCATCTGACGGCATCATGTGCGGTACATTAACCTGCCCACGCTGAGGCGAGTGCGGTACAAGATACTGCTGCTGCTGCTGCTGCTGCTGCTGCTGTTTGTGATCCCAGTCTGGCCGTGATGCAATAATTTTCCTGCCCAGCTTCTTCCAGGCCGGCTCTATCCAGCATGAATGGTAGCGCACGATGAAGGGGCTGTTAGCCATGGCTGAAAGTGCTCTCACCTGAGAAAGTACCAAAGTAGGCTACAGCAATTGGACTCATAGTATTGGTATCTGATTACCCTCGTTATCTTGAGGCTATCTTTCAAACAACAGCAATTTGAACACCATAAGCTGCACAAGTGTTGATATTGCGTGGAGAACATCGATGGCTAACTCTACACACACACACACACACAGAGAGTAGGTATTACTTAATCATCTTTTTTCACATGATATGATGTTAAAACACATTAGAACACATCAAAACATGTTTGACAACATACACAGCCAGAGGTGCACGCACAAGCGAGGCCATTGAATTATAATCTTCCATCATAGGTCATATGTTATATGTAATATGTTATATTATCCTCGTATGCCTAGTCGATCATGTGCAATGCACGGTTATTATGATGTACAAATACATGATTGTGGCCGAACGATGCTGTCAGTACGACATGCTCAACCCTCCTCCACCATGACTTCACCTCCCGCAGCAGTTTATGATGGTGCTCCTCCAGCTCACTCGGGTGCGCCCACGGAGCCACCTGGCTGCTGAACGGCACCTGCACAAAGCACGGTCGGGCAAATTTCGTGACGAGCTTTGTGTGCACATGTCTTGAGGACGAGCAAAGTGCCAGTGCCAGGCCTAGCTGGAACACATTCCTCAAGCGAGGAACGCATGTTACCCCGATTTTTTTTACCACAGATTTGTCATACTATTTCACAAGCATGCGTGATGGGATCGGTCTGATGAATCTGAGTGGCTTTCCAAGCATCTAAGGGAAAGTCGCATAACAGCTACGACCGGTGCATAACATCTTGTGCATGTTGAGGACGGAATGAGGTGCTTTGTTTAAGTTGTGAAGCAGCACATCCCCCCCACCCAGTACACAAAAGTTCCACATGCTCAGCAATTTCAAAAGGACATGCTGAGACAGCCACAGCAAAGTGGCTAAAAAGGGCAGCAGGGAAACATACTTCTCAAGGGCTCAAAGCTCTGAGCAAAAGGTCGTGTCGCACCGACCTGCTTGACTGCCAAGTACCGCCTGTCAAGTCGAGAACGGTACAGCAAAACCTGCACTTGCGTGATTTTGTGTGTGCGTGCTTTTTATATATGTGTATGTGTGTGATTGTGTGTGTATGTGTGTATGAGTGATTGAACATGGGTGCATTTGTGCTATGAGTGTAGCTGCAATAAGTGACTGACATAGGAATGTACACACGCACGCGCACACAATCACAAGTGATGAGTGCATGCATGTACACTGGTGCATGAGCACCTGTCCAAAGCCTCCCCGGCCCAGAACGCCAAGCGACTCATATTGCGACCTGCGAGCAATAGGAATGAAACGGTGAGGGAGGTTTGACAGTGGTCAAAGTGTGCAGAGAAAAGCGTTGCCACGTGAAACCCAATTGATCAAATTTGCTTACAACCAGATTGAGCAGTAAACATCAAAGACGTGCGAAAACGGTGCAGATGGACAAACAAGTTTGTGCAAAATCAACCTGTAGCTATAGGGACTGAGCAATGCCTCTGGCATTTGCCCTCGGCCAGCTGCAGCAGCTAGTGCAATGGACACTGTATGAGCAGCCACCATGCATCTCAGCTCCATTGGACTGGGAGAAAGCCGAACGGGCTGACCAGCAACTCTCAGCGCAAATTCGAAGCTGCACTCTTTCTCGCCAGGCAGCTCCCTAGGTCTGTAAGGGACGATGCCATGCTGCTCTTTCCTCTTTGTGTCTTTCAGTTGATGCTCATGTTGCATTTCAAAAAGCAGGGTATTTAACCATGCTGATCAGCCAAACAATATGAATTGTTGTGTCTTTCAGTTGATGCTCATGTTGCATTTCAAAAAGTGCTGATCGCAAAATAATATGAAGCTATGGCAGTACGGTGAGATGTCCTTTTTGGCACTTTCAACGCGGGATGCGGATGACCAAATGAAAAAATCGAACTCAAAATGAACTAAATGCAGCAAACATATTGAGTCGTTCGCAACGGAAATTTTAATGAAGTAATACAAAGGGAAGGGAACCGAATGCAGATACAGAGGCTGAAGAGTTGATTCGATTTCTTGCGCCCACTTTCAGTATGACTTGCACAAAGCCTTCTTGCTCTCTCTCACACACACACGCGCACACACACACACACACACACACACACACACACACACACACACACACACACGCACGCACGCACGCACACACAAACGTACACACACACACACACACGCACGCACACACAAACGTACACACACGCACA
>Ga0307942_1000543_pt1 | contig 26728 bp, 26 predicted proteins | sample OrgLakmetagen175_FD_201846 | JGI IMG/M metagenome (GOLD analysis project Ga0307942, IMG submission 201846) | Saline water microbial communities from Organic Lake, Antarctica - #175 | ecosystem: Environmental > Aquatic > Non-marine Saline and Alkaline > Saline | place: Antarctica: Organic Lake... | reverse complement strand
ACCAGGTTGTTGACGCACTGACCAATCCTACACACGTGGTGCTTTGTATTCGCACTTTCCCCTCCCACAACATTCACTCTGAACTCTGTACTCAAAGCCGCATGATCAGAAGCACACGTATCCCACAATTTAAACGAACACACAAGTGTGTACAAAGCCGGAGACAGCAGCACGTGATCAGGCCGGCTCTTTTTGTCGCCATAATTTCCAGTAAACGATGGTTGCCCATCATCTCCAACGACACGTCCAGTTGCAATTGCCATACTCGTTGCAGCAGCCAGATCAACTAACAACTGACCTGCCTTGTTCAAACTGTTGCACACAATTCTCTTTGTCTCAAGAACCTCAGGACAATCCAAAACAAAACCAGTGTGCGCGTCACTCACTTCACTCAGCTCCCCCACATGGGCGTTAAAGTCACCACACAGTACGACATTAGGAGACACCTTAAAGGCACCAAGCGTGTCCTCAAATAGGTCAGTGAAACGAGTTTGAATGGCACGAACAGGAAAATCACGACTTTGTGGGTTAATGTATGTAGCACCCACAATCACATCATCCTCCAGCCCGAACATTCTCTTGTCACACTGCAACCAGATGCACTGCACGTTTTCACTAGTTTGCTTGGATGTATGAAACCTGCAGCTTCGTGCTGCAAGGTAAGGTTACATCGCTATACATGCCTCAGGGGGCATCTGAGCGGAAGCTTAAAAAAGCTTGTAACCACACCTAGCTAGACAAAAAGGGAAACGCTTAAGAGAAACAAGAGAAAGAGAAGGTAAGATAGAAGGAGAGTTGGAGAACAAGCGAGAAGTTGGAAGTCAAAAAGGGAGCTGAAGAATAACCAGCAGAAAACGTTCGGTCTGAACACAAAGATTCGAAGCAGCACCACACAGACACACCGCAGGTCAAGCCAGCTTTAGAACTAGAAGCAAAGTAGGAAAGTAGCAGGCGGGACTAGCAGGCAAGCGCAAGCAGATATTATCTATTGAAACTGGGCAGAGAGTCAAGCTTATGGTCCAAGGCACGGAACTTCGCCGCAATTTGCTCAAGGGTGACTGACTTGTGGGACTGACTGCTAACTGATGCCTGCTTTCTCTTGGGGATTTTTGTCGCTTTTTCTGTTGCTGGGGCGGGTTTTGCTGATGCTGGTGCTACTGGCTTGGCTGCTGCTGATTTGGCTGCAGCTGTTGGCTTGGTGCTGCTGGCTTGGCTGGTGCTCTCGGTTTTACTGATGCTGCTGGCTTGGCTGGTGCTGTTGGAATCCCTTCTACAACATCCACTGGCTTGCAAAAGAAGACATAAAAAACAAACATGTCATGCCAAATCAGTGGCATGGACGAATCGTGTGATTTCCCCTGGGATTTATAATTGAGCAACGGTTTTATGGTTATTTGGTTGTTTGGCCAGTTTAGGTGGTCCTATTATAACAAACTCGCTCTTTTCTCAGACTAAAGTCTGAGTACCATCACCTCGGGGCGTTGCTTGAGCTGTCGCTTCCTTCTTGCATGGAGAGGGAGGAGACGTTAAAATCACCTAACCCTAGCTCACCAGATGCAAAACGTCCGGAAGCACGTGTCCCTTACGGACGGCGGGTGTGGGGTACTCACTGGCAAAGAGGTGCTGTAATTCAGTCGTTGTTCAACAACACGTATTTTTTTACAGAAAGTGTATTGCGAACAATTTCAAATGCACAGGCTGACGAAGGTGATGCTTTAGGATTGCTAAGAGGCGCCGCAGCAGCTCAAGCGCTTCAACAGAGTCACTCCGCCACTGTTCTGCATGTGAGGCAATTCAGTTTTTTGATATAAAAATGTTTCTGCAATACTGAAGTTAAAAAGGCTCATTGATTGAATGGCACGATGCATAGTGGATGCTCTTCAGAGACAACCTCAAGTTGCCTTTGTATTTTTTGCTATGTTTAAGGTACGAAAACAAATTTCAAGACATATGTGTGTGTCTCTTTTTCCTACAATGCAGGAACCTGGCCCCTCCTCGTGATTAAGGACAGCGCAAGAGCAGTTCGTAGTCTCCTTAAGCAATTGGGTCCAGATGCATTTGCTAATGCGGTCAAAGACGTGGAGGGGCGACATGAAAGCCCTCCCAAGTTCCCTTTGAGGACGGTAGGTGATATTTATCTAGAACGTGTCGCAGTCTTGCACATGTATATCTGCACGCATAAGCTGACAATGCACTCCCCAGTATCAAATTATAATCCGCAGTACAACTCAGACTTAATGTTCACGCCCTACGTTTTGAGACAGCAACATGGAATCAAAGTAACTTCCCCACTTGTGACCTACGATGCTGATGATATCCAAGATGAGCAACATGTCCTTTTCCACTGGGTCAATCCCCACGCGATTTCTCTCCACCTCTATTTCCTTCAACAAGAGCTCACGATGTGTCTACCTTCTTAGGCCAGAACAATAACAGCTCTGTTTTTCCCTCCATGAGCTATTTGCTTTTTATGAGCAGGCTAACAGCATTCGCACTTCTTGACTGGAAGGCAATTATTTGCCAACCTCGTAAAATTTAGTTGCTCATTCATTTCAACAGGACCGTAGTGGAAAAGTATTTTGCCCAGATACGGAGGAGCAATAAACCAACGGTTGCCATAGGAAATGCAGGACTTGAAGGTTAGCTGCATATAGCTTGCCACAACATTGTACAATGGCTTCTGTTGGGCCACTTTTGCACAAGTACTTTGAAGGTAGATGTAGGAAATCAGTCAAGTGGTTAGTCGGAACCAGGTATCGAATCTTTACGGCAAAAAAGAAGAATAGAAAATCGAATATGATCTAGAGGGTCGCAGGCTTGGCCTGAAACTGGGTCTTATTCAGAGATACCATAAGGTTTTTAAAGGAAAGCTTACATTAACATAATTTCTTTTTCTTATTATTCCGCAGGTGTTTTTTAATGAGCTGCCCTCTCGAATTTGGAGAAAACGCACGCAATATAAACATGGTGGTTCTTTTTATTTACTTTCATGGTCATGTTGGCAGTGCTTGATCACATCTAGTTGCATTTGTTACTTTGGAGATGATGACATGGCTATGTGTGACGGTCATGCCGAATTGGCGGCAGCAATGTATGTGAGCCTGTTTGAGTGATGATAACTTGGTCTTCTGTTGAGTTTTTTGCAGAGGTAGTTGTGCTTCTTAACGTCGTTAATTTGCTTGCCGACAGTGGTTCAGGCAGTGCGTGGATCATCATAGTAGCAACGATGTGGCTTGCCACAAATATTTCCTGTCCTTTTTTCAGTGCGCCTTCTGCAAGCTAGAAGAAGGTAGATAAGGCTGACTGGCTAGGGGTGCTTGTAGGAAGAGTGTGTGTAGCAAGGGGTTATACTCAAACGCAAGGTTATCTGCAGCATTTGCCTGTGGTTGGAGTGGTTGAAATCTGCAGTTAAAGCGGTTACAAATTAGTGCAATCTCTGTACACAAAAACACAGTCCAAGAGCGGTTGAAGCGGTTGAAAAATCAACTGCAAATTCCTGTGCATAAAAACATAGTTAAAGTGCGGCTGAAAGGGTTGAAGTGCTTCAAACAGAGGGGAGCGGTTGATATCCAGGTTTAAATCAACCGTGGTTAAAATTAACCGCTTCAACCGCACTTCAACTAATTCCTGTTTTGTTTGACGGTATCCCTAAATTTTGTTGCTACGTAGGCACCTCACTAAATAAAAAAGAAAAAAGAAAAAACTGCGCAGGCAGTGAAAGCCACTCCCCACATTAATAAAAGAAAAGGAGCCATTTTGGTACCAAGTACCGTAAAGCTCCTCCACCGCGAAAAGGAAAGGAAAAATCTATGGGGATCAGGAGGGTTGCAGGCTTGGCCTGAGACCGAATCCTGATGAGAGTTGATAACAATACTGGAAAGGGCACGCCTGGTATGGACAAGTTTAGCAGCAAAGTTCACAGAGTGAACATGGAGCTTGGAGGCAAGCTTCTCAACTCTTTGAGAATCAAGACCCAGTTCCATGAAAGGCTTCAGAGTGTGGGTGTTGTAGATGGTGCCGTCCACACCCAAAAGGATGATGTGGAGAGTAACGAAGGCTCCTTGGAGAATGTTGCAGAGGTCTTTGTGCTGTTCCTTTGCGACGTTCAGCTGGTTATGAGGTCTGGTGTCCTCACAGTACTTGATCTCGACGAGGTGGATGCCGTGCCGAGTTTTGCTGAGGTCTTTAGGTCGGTGCTGTCTGGGGTTGGTGGCTGTACTGGTGGCTGGCGGTGCTGCTGGGGTGCTCCCAGTCTCCCTCAATTGCCCCTTGCCACTCCGAAGAACCCACCCCCCTACATTAGTTTGTTGTTATTGTGTTTTTGCGGCGATGGGAATGACAGCACAAAATCTGGGCGGCTGGAGGTAAATCTGTCATTATTTGGGAAGCGGGGTGGGAAGAACCGTTTTGGAATAAATCTACTTTCAGCTGTTTCAGAAATCTGGAGATTTTGCATGGTCATCCGTTCGTTGCTGCCTATATCTATGGAGACAATGCATAATCCTAAGGAGCCTGTTTTGCTGATAGCCTTAAAGATCATGCGGCATGCTAAGTTGTGTCTTTTGGTGATCATGTTCTTTATTTGCGTGTGTTGGCACCCAGAAAGGATGTGCAGGGCACTGTCTACTTATGGGCAGAGGGGGCAAGTTTGACTTGTCGAGAGTTTGAACAATACCGCATATTTTTAATTATATAGGGTGCCTGTTCTGTACTTGTACTTCATAAAGATCTTATTAAAGATCTTATTAAAGATACATTTGGCCTTGAAGGGGACATTGGATAATGTTAGCATTGCTAGTGGCTCCATTAGCAGTACCGTCCTTTATTAGGGTCTGGTAGTACGCATGGTAGTTTGCTTCAATTTTGGCATTTCCCAGTTTATGGAGAAGATGCATATGTGCTTGAAGGGCGTCACGGTGCTGGTTTGGTAGGTACCTAAGCTTTGGGGGAGGAGAATGGGCCATGTTTGTTGTATGGGTATGATTGTGGGTTTGTGGTTGGTTTTCTATGTCTTTGATTCTTTTGCAAGCCAGTGGATGTTGTAAAAGGGATTTCCCTCAGGGCCTGCTGTTCTGATGGAGGTGTTTGCAAGGCAGGTTTAGGTGGTGGCTGACTTTTTAGCAAGGGCGTCGGCATGTTCATTACCGAGTATACCGGCATGAGACTTTACTTTGAAGATGTGGATGGGCGATGGTGATTGGCGGATTGCTTTAGCAACAAATTGAAGGACGTCTCCTTGAATTTGGTGGCGATGGAGATTCGGGTGTGAGAGCTGCTTTTTAATTTGGTGCAGTGATGTAAGGCTGTCTGTGGCTATATGTGAGTAGCCGTGTATGACAGCAGCTGCTATAGCTGCTAGCTCTGCACGTTAGATGTTGTTAATTATACCCATGCCTTTTGGGTTTACATAGTGGGAGACGTTTTAGTGAGGGTGGTATACACCTGATCCGGTGTCTTGCCCTACTTCATTTTTTTGGAGGCTGCCATCAGTGTAGGTCCAATCCCGCCGATCTTTTACCTTACGGGTTAGGTTTTGGCTGGAGTTGTTTTGGGGTGCTTCGTCGATATTACAATTATGAGGTTGGTCAGTGCTAATCAGGGCACTTGTTTTATGTGGGCCTTCTTAGGCTTAAGGGTGGTCATTAAGTAGCTTATTTATTTGTTGAGACCTGAGTGTTGTCCGGAACCTGAGACTGTTTGGTAGGGATGGTCATGTATGTTTGAATTTCCCACTTTGCCTCAGGGATTTCTTTGGCGAGTTCTTTTAGCCAGTCTTTGTTGTGAGCATTGAGGCAGACCCTGCCCTTGGTGTTCCATATGGCAATGATCTGCAATTCCCAGGAGTGTTCGGATTCAAAGTGGTATTTGTATGTTGTTCTAGAAGGGCACTTTCGCATATTGGAGTTGGTTTGATGGGATAGTGCCCAGGAATTTACACACGTGGGTATTTGCGGCAGAGTGGTGCATAGGGATTTGTAGATTTGTAGTCATCTTTTTATTCCAGGATGGGAGGAGCATGAATGTGGCTGTATCCTCTGTGCTGACAGCAACAGAGTAGATGGCGTGTCTTGTTGCTAAGAGCATGGTGTTTCATGGTAAATGGGATGGCAGATGGAAAACCCAGAAAATCGGGAGGAGAAGGCATTGGTATTTGCCCAAACACTTTGTCCCTTGGGTGCTTACTCCAGTAATGGGGGAATTTGGGGTCATAGTCAAGGGGGGACGCCATTTCTTCTTTAGTGACCAGGGCCCACTTTTGAAAGGCGGCGGTGATGTGGGAGGGGAGTATCTGTGCAAAAGAGTCTTTGGAATTTTTGTATGTTTAGAGGCAGAGGTGTCTTTACGTGCAATGAGGCCTACTACAGTTTCTGATGCAAAGCAAACTTTGTAATGGGAGGAGGTTGGACGTGATCGTGTAGACCGGTGCATTTTGCCCTGTCAAAGGCCTTTCGTAGTATGTTAAGGCGCTCGGGAGTAAGCATGCATTTACACTTTCCGTCGACATTGTAAATACAAGCTGCTGTGTCAGTGTACACTTCAGGAAGCATAGTGTCATCTGGGGAGGATAGGGTACTCTTTTCTTGATACTTCATAAGATCAATGGTTGTGATCCTGTACTCACAATGCCCTATGGCCGTAGTGTCAGCCTGTGGGTTGGTGGGTTGGATGTCAAAGCTGACTTTGTTCCGAAGATCGACATTGTAGGGTTGGTACTTGTTGCCCTCTTGGATGGCAGAAAACCCTTGTTTTGGAAAATCATTTAGGTGTTCATCTGGTGCAGGCTGAGATAAGTTTGGTGCGGTGATATGCTCTTCAAACTTATTGAGGCTCTGCTTAAAGCTTTCACACGTGATTTGTAGTTCTTCTGGCTCCCAAATTGGGTTCCATGAGACTTCCACAATTTCTCTTTTCTGAAAGTGGATACGGCTTTCCTTTTCATTTTGGTTCAGATTGATACAGGCAGGGCAGGCCCATGAATCATTGGCATCACTAGCTTCCCTTTCATTGGCGTTGCAGCAGATTGTTTTAAGCAAGCAGGCTTTTTCCAAGCTTCCGCTCAGATGCCCCTGAGGCGTATATAGCGATGTAACCTTACCTTACCTTACCTTAAACAAGCATTGCCAGGGGTAAGTACGGTTGCAGACGTCACAGATGTACATGTCTTTAAAAGATGGGGAGAGGTCTGGAGATTCAAGTCCTAGATGGTAAAAGAAATAATGATAATAGGGCAAATGCTTACATGGTAAATGATTACATAAGCTAGTATCAGTTGCACTAGATGGTGCTGTGCATGGGAAGAGCTTTCTGTATATGTTGCTTTGTTTGTGCGTGGTTTCCAGCTTTGCTGACCACTTGTAGCATCAACTTCTTTCACAGGCATCAAACACTAGCACAGGAAATCCAATACCTCTTTGGTCGGTTTGCTTAGGAACATAGGGATTTGTTCCTCTTGACTAACAACAGTAAATGTGGCAGTTTTATTTCGCTTGCATCATGAGATGCATAGGGCTCTGTCATTATTACCAAAGAGAACACAACAACTCAAAAAACTGGAGAAACGGGAGAAAACTAAGGACTAAAATATAGAAAAGAGGTGAGGGAGGGGAGGAAGTATGCTAAAGAGAGAGTTGTGTTTTCCAAGTTAACAAAAGAATGGAGAAGGGAAGCAGGAACCGGAGAAAACCAGAAAGTGAGGACATCTCACTTTATGCTACACTACAAGAACCTGAGTTCAGGTGTTTCACATTGAACTCATAAGTTTTGCGGTGTTCGAGGGGAGGACCAGTTGTCGTAATCATCATTGCCTAACATCTCACAAAGAGCACATGCAAAAGAACTCCAAGCGCTTGTCTTGCTCAATGAGCTACGTACCGGAAAATGGGATTGATTGAGGGTAACCGCCAAAAAACAATGAACGCCCCTGCACGTGCTTCTTATCTCAAACATTTAACAGGAGTAACAGATACATGCACAATCAATTCAAGCATTTCTTCCATAAATGTGAATAGTATCGGTGGAGATATAAAAAGCAATTACAGCGACAAATGCAGCAGACAAAGAAATCCTCCAATTACTCTAGATTGAAGGCCTTGCAAGCTTCCTCTGATGCTTCAGTTGCTTTTTGTTTAGCCTTCTCCAGCTGGCGCAATCGCTCCATGTCACCAGCTAAAGCGGCATCCTATGTGAATAAAAACACCATTATGGGCTCAGTCTTGGTTATTGGTTTAATAATGGATCCAAAAATGAAGCAGCGGAAGCAAGGTTTTGTGTGTGACAGGATGAGCATAATCAGATACAAAGTATAGAATGAACAATGCAGATGTATGGGGCAATACTACCAAACATTGCACCAAGGTCCAATTAAATCGCACAATAACTTATAGTCAAGCACAGAACCGTACCCACAGTGCTCTTGTAGGCCGGATGCCTATAGCAATGCAAGCCTTGTTGAGGATAGCAGCGAAGTTGCAGCTCCATCCTATACATATGCATACATACATCAACTCTCACATCTACAGACAAACCTGCTGCTTCTCGTGCTGTACCAAAGCCTCTGCCTGGCGTTGCTGCAGTTGCTCCAAGACCTTTTCCTGGCGCTGCTTGAGCTGCTCTGTAGCTTCATTTAGGCGTGCTCTCTTTTGTTGCACAGTCTCCAACGCATCTGCCAACTGCTTTTCCAGCTCAGCCTCTTCGTGGCATCTTGCCTGCCAAGCTGCGAGCCGGTCACGAGCTGCTTGGGCTCTTTCTTCCTGCTCTTGCACGTAGCGCTGGATCTTCTGCAAGACAAACACATTTTGGGACAGGCATACGTAATGTTGGGTGAATAGGGTGTTGGAAATTTCTTGGAGGCGCGCCCAGGGCACCTTATTCGTGCATTTGAACTTGCTTCCATGATTTGCACAGGTTGAGCCAAAGTGTATTTGCCGATTCTTGATATGACAACATGGATTGTCGTGAACCAATTGTTGCAGTTTTAACAAAAATTGTTTTCTCTAGGGTGCATTGCTGGTTCGAGTGCACTAATTGTTCTTTGATTTACAATGCATGGTTTCTGAACCACGATCACAGTAATGGCCTCACCTGCTGCAAACTTCAACCAAAACGGTCCCATCTTTGTTTCATCCTACATAGATTATTAATGCCTTGGATATGTGGGGAACTATGCGGCAGATTTGCACCAATTTTGCTTATATGCTGATTTACATATCTTTTTCAGGACTTGCGCAGGCCTAACAAGAAGCTGAGTACGTATTATCAGGGGGGGAAACTGAGGCCCAAAATGGACGTGATTTTCTATGCTCCTTGACTCATGTGCGCCCCAACTGGCGAGCTCCAATTCATACATATCACAAATAATTGTTTGTGTGTAGGTGCAAAGTTTGGAGTTTGCCACTTTTGCCGCACATGCTACAGTTGCCGTGGCGTGTTGCCCCATTTCTGACAGGTCACAGCCGTATCAAATCACTCACTGACCCAAATCCACTTCTGAGAATTGTTGTGCAGCATAGATACAATACTAGAATATTGCAAAAACAAGTCGGTGAAAGACCCACCAGCTGGTCAGGTACACATTTCGGGCCAATTTATAAATGAGAAAGGGCCAAATTTTGACTATTCCCAAATAAAGATATACACATCTGCAATGGTTTGATACAGTAATAGGTAATAGGGTAACATCAATTACGCTTTTAGGTCGCTCTTGAATTGGCCTTTTTGTGCCAAACATTCAAATTTCCTGCAAATTTCCTGCCAACAACTAGGCCATTATGCCGGAAAGGCCCAGCGGTTAGCCCCCTTGACAGCAATTATCTTAATACACCTAGTTTAACGTACAGAACAACGTGTGTGCATAAAAAGGAGCATACTGGGAAGGTCGCTCAGTTTCCTTCCTCTAACATAAATACACACAACGTTTACAAAAGGCGTACCTGTCGTTTTTTCTCAGACTCCATCACCTCCACGCCGCTCCGCCGGTCAATAATGGGGGAGGCCTGTACAAAACCAGCAGGAAAAGACAGATCATTCGTGCGTTTGTCGTTTGCCGCACCCTTGCTGCGTGCCATAGCAGGGCTACTAGGAAAATAGGAAATGGGGCTTGACAGGCACAGGGCAGCTGGGCCCTGCAATGGGTGCATGCAGGTATGATGGCTATTGTGAAAAATTGTTCATATGTACGCGAGCTGGGTGTCGTGTGAGGCATGTCTTGTGGTAAATAGCGCAATTATGAGCATGCATTCCTGAGCCTGCATTGTGTGCTTGCAAGTGGTGTTAGAATAAAGTGCACAGTAAAGCCTAAAAAAAGGCGTAGCCAATCCGGTAGCGTAGGAGTAGGAGCACAGACGCCAGTCTATCCTCCTTTCTTGACCACGCACCAACTCCCTTGACCCACCTTGGCATTCAATGCATCATTCGCTGCAGTGGCTGGGTCCGCACCTAACCCTTGCCTCAGTATGCCGCCCTCTCCTTTTCCTTGCTGCTGCTTGTCAGGACCAGGCGGACAACCCCGACGCTTTTGTACCCCCCCTGCCATCTTGCCTTTGCCAGGATCATCCTGACTGGGCCCACCCTTTTCCCCCTGCTCATCTGCCTTGCCAGCCTTTGCCCCTGCATTCTGCTCGCCTTTCTTGCTGCTGCCGGGCTTGACAGCCGAGCCTTGCTTGTCTTTCTTGCCAGCCTTTGCCCCTGCTCCCTGCTCATCTTCTTTGCCAACTTTTGGCCCTGCTCCCTGCTCATCCTTCTTGCCAAGCTTTGCCCCTGCCCCCTGCTCTCCTCTCTTGATGCTGGGCTTGGTGGCAGGCCGTGAATGAGGGGCCTCATCTGAAGCCTTTGCTGCTTTTGCTTTTGCAGCAGCTTCTCGTTTGGCAGCCGCAGCTGCTGCTTCTGGCCGGCTTGGCGGCTTTGCTGCTGCTGCTGCTGCTGCTGCTGCGTTATTTGCTGCTGCTGCTGCTGCTCTTTTACGGGGGGTTTCCTGGGTGTTTGGTAGGGAGCCTGTTCTGTGGCTATTATTCCTGGGTTGCTTGTTGCCCTGCAAGCAGCATGAAATTTAATCGATCTACCACACAAATAGAAAACCGTCATGTTTGGGGTGCGAACATGCCTCATGGAAACACACACACACATGCGCACACACAAACACACGTGTGCACACACATACATTCATATACGGTAAGGTACCGTAACAAATGCGAGTAATGCAAGGGGGCAAAAACTCAACTACTAAACACAATGCAAGCTTATGCTAGATATTTTTGCTCCTTCGGGATTAAACAAGCAAAGTTTTCATGCACATGAACAAAAGCAAAAGCAACAAGAAAGTCGCGTTAAAGGGCGGGAAATCAGAAGAAACAAATCACTTTTTTTGGTGCTAGAAAGCATTTTGGCGTGTAATGACTACAGGCTTGTGCAAATACGCCAAATTGACCTTACTTACGGTACCGTACCGTAATACGGCGTACCGTACTGAATACTGAACAAAGACGGTCGAGTTGACTAGTACGGCCTTGAACCGTTCAGTGCAGTTCTGGCGTAATTTGGCCGTTTGGCTCCAATTTCGACCCAAAACTATTGTTTTTTTGCAACAATTGTTCATGTATAAAACGCTAATTGTTAACCAGGAATTACGTGCTGCGTCCAACTTAAGAGTTTCCATGCAAGCCACTGCTGGGCCCTTCCCCCAAGCTGATGCAGCCCCAGCCCAGCCTCAGGGTCGTTCATGGAAGCATTGTGTGGCGTCAGCACATGGGAGGAGCACACCAGGGAGCGAAAATGGGAGGTTTTGGGGCGGAGAGGCCATTATGAGGCCATTTTTGCACCGGCAGTGCCAGCTTGGCACCGTACCGTACACCGTACCGTACTTTACCGTCTAGACAGTAAAGTACAGTCGCTTAAATTCGGAAATACGCCGTCTTTTACAAAAAGACGGTCCGTACCGTACTCATCGTACCATACCATCTGAACGTCTGTGCACAAGCCTGAATGACTATAATTTGAACCTGGGACCTGGGACCTCTTACAAACCTGTTATTTTGCACCAATGCAAACTCCGCGAGGCGTTTCAATACAATTTAATTGGTTGCGACACTCCCTGAGGGGGTCCAAAATATTAGCGGTATACCAGGAGGGTGGAATTAACGTAGCTTTTGTACGTCAGGTGCCCCCCAATTTTTATTTTATAATCGGAATCCTGAGATTTAAGGCTATCGATTGATATATAGATGAGTCCAATCTGAGAAGATCGTTGGGGGGGGGGGGCAGGGGGGTTTTGACTTTTTGGGACCTCCCCTCCAAAATTTTACTGAGGCACTCTCTCGAAATTTTAATTATGTATTTGGAATTCTCGGCTCAAGAACTGTCGATTGGAACCCTCTTCGAAGTGTCAGACGGAACGGTTGAGGAATTGTGACGACTTGAACTTTGAGGATAACATTTCGTTTGAAATGTCATGGACGACCTGAAATGCCCAGTGGTGGGTTGTAAAAGGGAGTTCAGCAATAGGTTAAACAGGGATGAGCATGCTGAGAAGTGCAGAAGGGAATGGCAGGCAGGCAAGAGAGCCAAACATGACCAGCAAAGCATGTTCGGCTTCTTCAGCAAGGCCCCAGCACAGCCAGCAGCACAGAATGCGTGTGCAGCTAACCCAGCAGCAGGAGCAGAGGCAGCACAAGAGGCAATGGATGTGGATGGTGTGCACGCAGATGCATCACTGCCTGCAAGCCCTAGCTTGCATGCCGTGGGCATGCCTGCATTCGCACCCTGCATGGGCTTCAAGCCAGAGTGGAGGCAGCCATTCTGCGCACACTACCCCTTTGTGCTGCCTGCAAGCCCTAGCTATGCCAAGTTCTCTTCAGCACATTGCAAGAAGGATAGGGGGCAGTGCAACAATGTGCCATTGTTGTGTCCAGAGTGCATTGATGGGCGAAAGCAAGTGGTGTGGAAGTATGGCATGGCAGCACACTATGCAGCTAAGCACCAGCATCAGAGTGTGGAGGATGGGCAGCCATTTGAGATGGGTCCCAAGGAAGTAAAGCACATGCAGAAAGTGGCCATGAGTGTGCATGCTCCGTAGTAGCCCTCTGAAAGGGACTTAATAGACTTAGACTAAATCCAAACAGCACCGTCAAGCATCTTGGTTTCACTTTTTTGCTCGTAGCATTTCACGGACTTTAAATTTCACCAACCTTAGTATGCAGATGAATGCAGAATTTAAAGGGGAGCAGATTGGTACCCCTTTTGTTTGGGTGGGGGCACTGGAGGGGGGGGGGCAAAAGGGGGTCCAATCCAAAAAATACACGTGACGTACAATACTTTTTTTTTCACCCTCCTGGGTATGCCCATATCTAAGTACCCTACGGTACACACAACACACAACATATATTGTTGATTGATTTTCAATAACTCCTTATGGAGTATAATTGCTTAACAACAGGCATGATACATTCATACACACACAACACAATCTCACACACATGCACACTCATACACACTAGCAGCAGCAGCAGCAGCAGCAGCAGTGACAGCAGCAGTAGCAAGAGCGACGATAATGATAGCGTGACTGACTAGAGGGTGGAGCAGCAGTGAAAGGAGGCAATCATGCAGCATATTTTGGGACTTTTGATTTAGAATGGAGGAGTGTAGCGACGCAAATTAGCATACTCTGATTGCTACCGACCAACCTTTGCGTCCCTACGTTTGGCTTTTCTGAGACTCTTTCCCTTTCAAGTTAGTGGAAGGTGAGATTGGCCACACGCAGCCCTCAGGGCTCAGGAGCCCTTGAAGAGGGGGCGTTGTTCAAGGAAAACAATTGTAGGAGGTTATTTTATTTTGGATAAAACTTTTTTTTCACGGGTGGTGGTAAGTACATGTATGCACAGTACCAAAAGAGCAGCCCTTGGTTTATGATAGTCCAGGAAAACTTCCTGGTTTGTGAAGTCAGGCAGAGCCAGGCTAGAGTTTGTAAGCAGCTGAAACTGGTAGGTCATCCAAGGCAGGCCGCATTGTGTATAGCTGAGCTGCTAGGCACATAAAAGATTTTACATGGCATTGCTTGAGCAAAAGAGCAAGACACATATTCTGGCAAGCAACAAGCATTGTTCAGCCACCCTCGTCCCAAATCTTTTACTTTGTTGGGATAACAAACCCTGAATAATGTTGGAATAACAAACCCTGAATAATGTTGCGTTTGACCCAATTTAGCAGGGACACTTAAAAAGCGTCTGCTTATGCATGCAATCCCCTAACTAAACTTGCTTTGCCTCATGTAATTCTCAAACACATCTCCACATGTTCTTTTCTATCACGATAAACGGATGCAAGCATTTTACGTGCATATATACGTATAAACTCTGGCCCTATTCCTCGACAATCTGTGCTTATACACTTATACATCAACCAATAACACCATTAATTCCTACTGAACTTTGTTGCTACCACAGAAGGGGGTATATCACCACGTACCGCGGACGTTTCTGACCCCCTCACAGAGTGTCGGGAGCAGTTTAAAGAAATAAGTTACAAGAGACACGCGAAGCTTGCATTGGAATTGATTTATTAATGTTATGCATGAATGGCCTAGAAAGCCTCCCAAGCCGGCCCTCAAGGCCCCCAAGGAGGACAAGCAGCTTGGGGTTGCAGACTTCTTCAAGCCCGATATTTGGACAGCAAGTGAGAAAAAGGCAGCAGAGGGGGAGGCAGCAAAGGCACATGCAGAACGTGTTGCAGGGGACAGGGCAGCATAGGCAGAGTGGGATGCAGCAGCAGCAGCAAAGAAGAGGAAACCATGTAGGCCTCCTAAGCTGGCTTCAGGCATTAGTAGCAGGGGGGCTGGCCCTCTCTTAGGGAGGAGGGACACCATGAGGAAAAAGCGAAAGCTAAACGATAAGAGGAAGCCCAAGAGCAATTGGTGGCACCCTCCTCTCCCAACTGACGTTTTCTCTTTGGAATAGCCAGACTTGGACTTGAGAGAGCAGCAATGTAAGTACTAAAAACCTCTGAGAGGGCGCCTTCAATCCCTCCACATGCACACGCACGTACACGTACGCACACGCGCAGCTAAAGGGTCAAGGCCGCATTGGGTATAAATAATTAGATTGTGTGCCCCTCGCATAAGCTCGCATTGGGGTATATCAACTGTCTACACTTGCATTGGGTACGCGCCTTTACGGTACATTGAGCATCGGACATTACCTGCAAAAAAACTTGTTCGGCCTCAACCTGTCCGCTTGACCCGTTGTTGCCCTCTTCTGTACCCTGCGTGTTAAAACATTTAGTTACGCCTATCTATACAAGTGTAAGCTTCAAGAAAAACAACAGTGACATGCTTTTTGCGATTGCATTGGCTCAAACTATTGTGTTTTTTCTACCAAACTTTTTACTCCATGCAAAGATATGAAAAACCCTGCTCTTGCATTGACCCGTGTGTTACTGTGCTTGAACTCAGCCAATGGCCTACCTGTGAACTGATCCCATCCTCCACATAATCCTCTTGCTGCTGTTTCAACCATGCGTCCATCCTGTGAGTATTTTCGATATGCAGGTTCGGTCTATTTGCAAAACAAACCGAGACTCCGTCTAAAAATATCCTGTGAGGAACAAACCAAACAAACTGACCTGACTAGCAACTTTACTAGGTTGCCCAATAAAATAGTAAAAGATGTATGCACGTTTTAACACAGCCAGTGTGATTGAAAAGGGGCTAAATAATGCCCGTGCCCGTAACAGGCAAAAGAAATAAAAGAATATATGTATTGTACGAAAAGTACATCACCAGCGAGGGGGGGGGTGGTTGCAGTGCAAATTTGTAAAATATTTATTATTTTCAGGGGGGCGGTGGATCCATGGACGTACGGCATATTAAATACGGCAGAAAACATCTACTCAAAACATACGCACCATCTGGCCTTGCAGGAAGAGGAACCAGTGTTATTTTGCATTTTCGGACAACGCCCTAAAGAAGTGGCTGTACAATTTAAAAAGAATTGATACCACAGACTTAAATATCTTGACCTAGCCCCCCAATGTGTTTAGGTGCTGTTCCTGCTTCTTGTAGTTGGCATGACTCAAAATGTACTGCCACCGGTCTAATTTTACATGAAAGGGGAAAATTAGACCAGTAAGGAACATCCGGTACGTACCTGCACCACTCGTCTGCACCAGTCTTCAGGTCTTTTATGAGGACCCTGCAAAGACATATAATGTACACGTGTCTGTCTCACTTTTAAGGTAATGGATGAGCCGCACTTTAGGTTCAACACGCAGCAGTGCATTGGCAGGACGTAGCAATAGTCCTCTATGCCGCCGATTTCTGTCACCAGTAATTGCGGAGCAGGATACCAAAAACTGGAGCATGACTCTCTTAGATGTGCCCAAAACTGCATCAGGGTGGGAGACATTTCCGGGTGGGCAAGCCTGTCCTGTACAGTGGGTCACCTTTGCCATGAGAAGCAACCCCTTCACGAGAAGCAGAACCGTCATTCCTCACAATATTTGGATCCCCTATTTCTTTTGTTCATCCTCCGTTAACAATGTTCACGTACTCACTTTATGTTCCGTCTCCAAACATTGCCTTTCCTGCCGCATTCTTCTTCAAACCGCTGAGGTGGCATCCATGACCCCCTGAACAATACAAGGGAGCCTTCTCCGTTTGATCCCTGCAACGAGCAAGCACGTGGGACAGCCTGTGCAAGACGGTTGGCTGAGTTGTTGCTCAGCTTCGCTTTGCAAGTAATGCCTAGTGCTAGGCAAGCCATGAGCTCCGCTCACACACATACACACCCACCCACCCACCCACCCACCCACACACACACACACATACCACATGCATCGTGCTTTTCCTCCCCTGTCCACATACCTGCAACGGCTTTGGCAGCTTAAATTTGCCCTCGTATCCATTGCACAGCACCGTAACACAGTCCGCTGGGTCTTGTTGCTGTGTGCAAAGTGGTAAATGGCTTTCTAGGGAATTGCGTCCTCGAACTATGCCCTGCTGTGTGCTAGTAAACAGTGTGCGTCTGTCTGTGAGCCCATCCAACTTCTGTCATTTGACTTGCTGCACTCAGGACACACACCAGTGCACACAGCCCAGCGATTGCAGCTTGGCTCTGGGTTTCATCCATGACGTCTACAGAGTTACTCGGGGGCATGCACGACAAGAGTGGCAGAGGGGAAGAGAAAGCAGTAGCCTTAGTGCACGGGCACCAATTCCTTCCGCCCCGATTCCGTCTGCAATTGAACGTATATAACTTAAATCTCGGGGTTCGGTCCGACAAGAACGAAATTTGTCGACATCGACCTTTCCTCGATCACTCCTCGTTCACGGAAATGTCGCAAAATTCTCATACAAAGTTATTAAGGTATCTAATGATACAAAAAGGCACAACATACAACTGTCGACATTTGAAGCCGGTTTGGAATGCCTTACCCCGCATGTGCAACATAACGAGGGCTCATGTTTCTGTTATGTAAGTTATTGTACGCGCGACACCACAATAGTGTCAGCAGCGGAACTTGAAGGAAAGAGCCCTACTGCTCTTGAAGAACAAGTCTGCCAAGGCAATTGTTTTTGCCTTGCATGCAGGTTGATCGGAGAAACCTCTATGGTTCTGTTTTTTGAGCGTGGGGTTGGTGCGAGTAACAAATGAAGGGCACTGGGTGGGTAGATCAGAGATTATTGCTATGATGATTTACCGTTTAGTTATTGCTCTGCGGACTGATGAGGATGCGAGCCAGGCAGCAAATTTACTTTTTTATGTACGCGGGGAAGTTGCAGAATGTGACACTAATGTCTTGAAGAAAAGAACACGGCATGTTTATTCGTGACAGATATTTCTTATAAAATGTTTTAATTGAAGGCCGTTTCACATTGTAATCCTTGTAAATCCTTCAAAACTGTTTTGAAATTTGAGTGGGACATGTAGTTCTGGCACACACAGTTGTCTTGCGTGTCTTCTGTATTGCCATCGTTACAAGAACCAGCAAAAGAAAACAGGCAGCGAAATCGCTCCCCACATCAGGAAAAGGAAACGGAGAGTAACTTTGGCACCGGGAACCATAAAACTCCCTCACCAAAGGAAAGAGAAAAAAGCAACGTGGATCAGGAGGTTTGCAGGCTTGGCCTGAAATCGGCTTTAGGTGAGAGTTGGTAATGGTACTGGAAAGGGCCTGATTGTGACAGCCTAGTAGCCTAGTCAACAGAATGAAGTTAGAGCTTGGAAGCAAGGGGTTCTAACTCTCTGATCACTAAGACCCTAGTCCTTGAAAGGCTCCGATGTGTGAGTGTTGTAGATGGTGCCACCCATGCCTAAAAGAATGGTGTGGAGAGTAGTGGAAGCTCCATGAAGGATTATGCAGGGCTCTTTGTGCTGTTCCTGTGCTGTGCTCAGCTGGTTCTCAGGTCCAGTATCCTGATCTCAAAATACGGTGGATGTCATGTTGAAGAATGCCAAGACCTTTAGGTCGGCGCTGTCTGGAAAAGGTGGATCTGCTCGTGGCTGGCAATGCTGTTGGGGTGCTCCCAGTAGTTGCCCCCTGCCACTTCGAAGAACCCAACCCCCTCCGTTGTTAGTTTGTTGCTTTTTTATGTTTTGCGGAGATGGGAGCGACCAGCACAGCATCTGGACGGCTGGAGATAAACCTGTTGCTGTTTGAGAAAGAGCCACTTTGGTACGACTCTTCTAGGTTCAGCTGTTAAAAAAAGCTGGGGAACCTGCATGGCCAGCTGCTGGTTGCTGCCTGTATCCATGCAGACAAAGCAGAATTCAAGGGAGCCTATTTTTCTTATGGCTTTCATGATCATTCTGCGTGCAAAGTTATGCCTCTCAACGCTCATGTTCCTTTTTTTGCGTGTGTTGTCACCCATAAAGATTATGCAGGGCAATGTCCAGTTGAGGGCAGAGAGGCAAGTTTTGCTTGCCTTATCAAAAGTCTTTTGTAGAACGTCGAGACGCTCAGGGGTGAGCATGCCTGTGAGCATTGTAGATGCAGGCACTGTGGCCGTGTACACTTCCGTAAGTTTAGGAACGTCTGAAGGGGATGAGGCATCGTTTTCTTGGTGGGCGATGCTTTGTGAGATCAATGTTATTGATCCAGTACCTGCAACGCCCAGTGGCTACGACGACTGCTTGAGGGTTAATGGACAGGACGTTTAAAAATGGCTTTGCTTATTCTGAAGTTCGATATCATAGGGGTGGTAAGACTTTCTATCTTGGTTGGTAAAGAGATACCCTGTTTTTGAAGATTATCGAGGTGTGAACCTGGTGCTTGCTGAGGCAGGGGGCTTGGTGCATCGATATATTCTTTGTACTTGTGGAGGCTGCGTTATTAGTTTCACAGGTATTTTTCAGTTCTGGCTCTCCCCAGGGTGGCTTCCATGAGACTTCCACAAGCTCTTTATTGAGAGGTCTAAATGTCCGTAATTCTTCTCATCTAAAAATTAGGTCATGCATCACAGGCTGGTCAGGCCTGTGTGTCATTGGTGTAAAGAGAGACAGGGAACAAGCAGGCCCTGAAATTCCGCTCCCATGTCTATTACGAAAAAGGAGCCACTTTGGTACCGTACAACTCTCCCACAACGCACAAAAAAGCTAACGCAGTCTGAGGGTTGCAGGCTTGGTGAAAATCCAGCTTCTATTAAGAGTCGGCAATGGTACAAGTTGGTCCTATCGCATCACTCTACATCATTGCTCCCTTTCTACGTCCTGCGGCATGGTCATAGGCCAACATCACTTTGTCGACAGCATCATTGCATCCAGCCACACCGCGAGTCGTGGTAGCAAGGGCCAAGCACAGCAGGGCATCATTCAATTCCTGCACAAATGAATTGTAAGTCACAGCAAGGTCAGTCAAATCTCTGGCCCCCACCAAAATCCCTTGCATACTCGGACGTCCGCTTGTTTGCAACAACACACTACCAAAGCCTTGGCTAGACGAGGCAAAGCCATGTTTGATGTACGAACAAGTTGGGATTTTTTGGAACAGTTTGAGTGCAACATACGCCCAAAATCGGGTAAATATTCTCCCAAATGTCTGCAAAAAGCACACCCTAGTACACCACATGAGGTCAAAATTTTCTAGCGGGCCACCCAATGAGTCTTTCTGCCTGCTTTCTTTGAAGACACGGAAGAAAAAATGTAGCTATCCAACGCAACTTTCGGGTCCCAATTGGGACCTGAAAGTTGGTAGAGTGGTTGGGGAGATATGTCCAATTTAGGGATATTGGCCCTATTTGCCCGGGGAAGGGGGGGGGGGTTGCATGTGGACGAAAACAATTACACCACAACATATCAAAACTTTTTGGGGAGAGATGACAACACCGTTTAGAACGGTCCGGAAGCATCTGTTTATTTTGGAGGGGCAATTGCTGAAGAGGTTACAAAGTCATGTCTAAGCATTTTAAAGGGAGTGCCAGAGCTGCTCCAGGTGCCCCTCCATAGTATTTCTCTATATTCTGTAGGACCACCTGGAGAAGCTATGGCACTTTGTGGTTGTAGAGGTGCTGGTTGTATGCAGCACCTCTACAACACCAAGTGCTTGTGTGCAACTCTCTACAACCACAAAGGCTTCTAACCAGCACCTCTACAGTCATTATTGCTGAGACAGCATGATTTACAGGGTGAGCCACTGGCATAGGTAAAGGGGTGCTCAGACGAATTTGCTCCAAGTACCCACCCACCCTCCCATGTCTCTGGCAAAACGTAGATAAATATTTTAGAGGGGCACCTGGAGCAGCTCTGGCACTTACATACAAATCATGCCTTGTCCAAGCATGCTTGTATATAAGTGCCAGAGCTGCTTTGTGGTTGTAAAAATGCTGCACAAGCACTTGGTGGTTGTAGAGGTGCTGCATACAAAGGCTTCTAACCAGCTGAGACAGCATTACAGCTGATGGCCACAATGCTGTCTCACCAACACACATTTGGTTTAAGGTCCAGAAAGATGAGGGTCACCTGGAGCAGCTGTGGCACGTTGTGTGCAGCACTTCAATAACACCACCCCCCTCCCCATCACACAGAACTGCAGAAAACTGAACACACACAACCAACCACACCTTCACTCCACTCCAAACAACTTGTGCAGCCTTGCTATGGGTTGTAGCAAGGCACACAAGCGCGCAGATCACCAAAACAAGCAACACACAAATTCTGATACCCAGTTCTATATTACAATTTAGTATGCAATCCATACAATTTATATGGTATAGAAGTGGCCCGTGACAAAAGTGTTCGGCTGGGTACAACCCCCCAGCTGAAGCGCTGTAAAACGTAAAAGGGGCCAAAAACAGTAAAGGGACACTCGCTGCGAATTCAATACCCTACTGAGGGTGGATGCTGTTAGTAAGAGGGGGGAAGAGCAAAAAGGCAATGAAAAGCCAGAGGGGGCCGACAAAGGCCAGGAATGGGCTTCGCTTTTTCAACATTTAGCCAAGGGTATGTGTCCCTGTCCGGCAGTATTCAGGCTCAGCACTGTCATGTTGGTTTACAGCAGCCGAGCTTGAAGGCTGCCAGTCAGGAGCACGTCGGTTCCAGCGTAAATTTTCTGAAAATACAAGCACCCTCGTGCCATTATAACAGGCCAGTGCACCAAGTTCAGTTAATCTTAATGTTTTGGGATTCCTCCCTCAAAAACGATCATTGCAAACGGAATGGAGTGAGAACGCTCAGTGGTGGGTGGAATCTCAAGTTCCATTGCCTTATAGAGGAGTATAGTAGGTACAGTTTATAAGTAGGTACAGTTATGCAAGCAATTTTTATTACTCACATAATTTGCTAAATGTGCAATCGTTGTATTTGTATAAACTTTTGAGCAAGGTCTGATTTGCCCTGTCAGCAGTCCCAGCATATCAGCAGTGCAGCACGAGGGTTGCAGACATTCTTACCCTTTATGCTTGATTATACGATCAGATCTGCACTACAAGATGACCACGAAATACAAAGTCCAATTCCGGCTATACACAGAATTTGCAAACAGGGACCAGGAACATGTCGAGCATGCAGGGATGGTAGCAAAATAATTTCTAAAAAACTTATAGCATGCAGGTAGGGGCTTAAAGAGAAGCTGGAATTATGTCAACAGACAGTGTGTCTTGCCCACTAAGCTGTCAACCTGTGCAAGGCAGGTGTTTTGTACGAGTAGTGCATGCATGCCTTCATTCAGCTGCCTCGTTACTCAACAAAACTTAAGTGCAAACATCTTGTATTTACTCTTACCATAAGGTAGTCAGAGTGAAACTGCTCTGTATCCATAGCTGGCAAGCTAGCAACCAGACTAGAAACCTTCCGTAGCAGGGCGTCATGGTGAGGCAAGGACCCTGTGTGTGCGCGCGTGTGTGTGTGCGTGCGTGCGTGCGTGTGTGTGTATGTGTTTGTATGTATATATGTATGTGTATAAGCAGGGATGTGTCATACGGTCATTTGGGAGGTTCAATACGGTAAAACACGCTTTAAATACGCAATACGTGTATAATACGATCGTAGTTTTAAGCAATTTCGGAAGTGCCGATTTTGACCCAAAATGGAACCGATTCGCCCCAAAATCACCCAAAACGTTCCCAATTCGTTTCCAGTATATTACATATTGTTTATATATTATAGTTTAGCATTGGAAGCTCACTAAAGGCCGTTGTTGGGACGGAAATTGCCTAAAAAGGCCAAAAAAAGGCCCAAAAGGCAAATTTTGCAATCGTATAATGCAGCTCAATTTGTTCAATACGGTAAAATACACGTTAAATATATATATATACATATATATATATAATATATATATACGAATAGGCCGTATGACACATCCCTGCGTATAAGTGTGTTTGTGCTAGTGTGCATGTGCGTGCTCGGATGCATGATACTAAGCAAGCACGTGGAGCTGATTGAACAAATAAAACACGCTCTCAATACTTGTAGCCGTTTTTTGAACGTCTAGTCCAAACGCACCCTCTTGAACAGTGTGCTAGACGAGTTTTCACCTGCATCCTCCACCAAAAATGCAAAGCGTCTCCTTACCTGCACGCATGTTAGTCACCACCTCCTGCACCATCCGCACTCGTTCCACCAGCATTTTAATCGCGCTATGCAGACCAGACAAGTGGGCAGTCACTGCAGCATAATTGAGTGGTGAGAAGCGTTGGTGTACATGCAACCAAAAGCTACCTTCCATAACTATTTTACATGATGTTGGGTGTGAAATGTGTGCCGCACAAAACAAGCCAGTACTCCGCTCACTGACAACTTTTTAATCAATTTAACACACACAACCACATACACGCACACACACATACATACACACACAATCGGCGCTTATTAGGAAGCACAAAACACTGTTGACCTGAAGTGGAGGTACAGACAAGCAGGTTTTGCCTCCCTCAACAAACGTTGCAGATCTGCTTGAGCTCACGTTGTTCACTGCCTGTCGCTTTGCCAGTTGACGTGATCTTGGCCACTTGGTCCACACCAATCCGCTCGGCATCAGAAGTCTGCATAGTTGCAGCATCACGAAGCACAAAACTACAATGCGCCTTGCAAAACAGTCTGTACTTGCAGGAAACCCCTTGTGTCGGGCACTGAGACAACCTCTGAGCATAAACAGCACAAGGACTTGGCAGTGCATACTGCCACACTTTGCTAGATGCACACCAGGATGAGCGACACATACAGGCAGGCAGTCTTCCGTTGAACTCACTGAGCGTCAGGCAAGATACGGACAACACCAGGATGTAAACCGCTCCCTTTTTTGAATGCCAAGGCAGGAAGACCCACCTCGACCGTGTAAGAACTCTTGACAAATTTTTGCGTGTGTGTGCCTTCGAATGTGTGCTCTGCGTACAAAGGCACGAAGGCAAAATGTGCGCGTCGAGGTGGTAAGCCGTTACATGGGTACTGAGGTATAGATTTTAGTGTAGACGATTTAAAAAAGAAGTCAAAGGGGGAAACTTTGCTAACTGCTCTAGAAGGGTGCGTGATTGGATGTCGAGGAAGGAGTACCAGACAAGCTCTTTGAGCGACAAATGCAACAATAGGCTCTTTACACAAGCACAAACAAACACGCACAAGCACGCATGTATTCAAACGCAAGATCTCATACACTCATGTACATACATACACACGCAACACACATTTGCACAGCTTTTAAATCACGAGACCGAGCCGTACCTGTTTCATATAATGCCACAGGTAGATCTTTCCGTGAAAGATCGACTGTAGGGTTCAAAAGCAAGAAAACAGGGCTTTCATTTATGGCCATTATCTGCAACATTGAGTATTGGGAACTTCAAATGTGTTTGGTTTTGACTAAATCTGTGAGCGAGTAGTTAGGAACATTTCCAAGAACAATTCCAAGAATTGTGTCTGCACGAATGATGTGTATATTTTTTATGGAAAGGCTTAAGGCACCAAGTGTAGCTCGGGTCAAGCGCCTAGTTAGCTTTGCAACACGAGGCTAACCATTTTATTGACGTCCATGTGCTTTGGCTCTAAATCCTCCCCCGTGGCATACCACCCCATGACGTCAAGCCTGGGGAACACCTGCTTGTCTGCGTTTAATGGAATGCAATGTAATGTATCATGTATACCCCAACAGCCACCAGCTAGTTCTCTCTTATCAAGCAAAAGCCTTGCGTGTGTCAGAAGAGCACGACGCGCGTGACACACACATGGACAGCGTTTCGGCATATTAATGCGCACTCACATTGCTCCATCTTATGCTGCAGGAAGCCTGAATCTATAGCCACAGCACCCTGTGGGTCCAAAGACCAGCAAATCTCAAAGCTATTGCTGATGTCAATAACCTGCGCGCATCAAGTCACACGACGAGCTGGACAAACCATTTGCTTCTTCCCTAATAGCATGCATCTGTCCTGTTTTTTCTCCCTGAAGAGCAAGAACGGGGCTTTTCTGGTGCCACAACTTCCATAGCAAGGGCAGACGAAGGAAAATGAAGGAATAACGCAAACACGTGTGCCTCACCCTCCCGCTCTGGCTCCCAAGCAGCACCCCAAGCACGCGCGTGCCGGGATCTCTGCCTGTGTTGGCCTTGGTCCGGGTGTAGTGGTCAGACACGTTGATTAGCACCAACTACCGGAAGCACCAGCGGGAAGAGAACAGGGAGAGGTCAGTCTCCTTGATCCTGGGCCAGGCATGCATGCATGCATGCACAAGCATATTCAGCTTATCTTACTAACAAGAGGAAAGGACACTCACGGGGTGGAGTTTGAACTCAAGGGAGGAGGTGGACGCCTGCATTGTGTAGAAGTGATATGAATTCTAATAAATCCAAACAAGTAAGTTGAGATAAATGATGAATTCGATGAGCGATTGAAATTGGGTATGTTCAATTCATACTTATTTCAATTCATACTTAAAGCTTCATTTCTTCATGCTAAATAGTTTTCCGTTTACACACATGCACACTCGACACACACACACACACACTCACACACACACATACACACACACTCACAAACAAACACACATGCATGCATGCACGTGCATGCGCACGCACGCACGCATGCGCATGCGCACACACATGCGCACACACACAAACAAACACAAACAATAAACACAAGAACACACATATACACAATACACACTTACACGGACAACTGCATACATAAACGCGTGGGCGCATGCACATATACATACACACACATGCACACGCACACACTCATGCGCATAATGTCTTAAACACAGAAACACGCACATGCATTTGCCATGGGCTTTGCAAAATGTTCCAGGGCTACTTGTGCCATGCATAACCCCCCTTGCCTTTTTAGTCTTTATTCCTTGGATAAGTTCCCCCAGCATGGCCCTTTCTGTTGATTTTGGAAGCAGCTTCCAATATGCGAGCAGGTGTCAAACGATGCTGTATTATTGAGGATGTGGAAATCAATTTTTGGCTCAAGTAGTCAGTGTTCTGCCGCTAAATTGGCAATCGATCTGCAATAACTTCAAATTACCTGGAAATAAATGGTAGATGACAAAGTATCCCAGCGATTCATATATAAAATAGCTGTGTTTGTGCGTGCGTATGGTGGGAGCATGTCTTATATATGACATATGACATATGACCAAAATTCGGTTAAAAAAGGTGACTCCCGTTAGTCCGCCAGAAACCAACCCAGATTTCTGTTCGCCTCCTCCTGCAACGGTATAAATTGGACTGTCGGAGACAAGAGATGATCGAGCAAGATATTCTAAACTTCAAACTGAAAAGGGCTCTTCCCGAGGTCGTGACCAGGCACCTTAAGGATAAGAGGAACGAATTGCGTCTGTGTCCCGCCCGCTGTTCTCGCAGATTTTGGAAATGACCACTGTGCCCAGGGCCAGCACTTTGATAGGCACTTTGAAGGCTAAAGTGCCTAGCCGGGACCTGGGTCTGACCACGGACATCCACCCCTGCGCCCAAATTGCATCAGAATGGTTGTCCGCCATGTTTTACAATGCATATATGCTCGCGAACGTGCAGGCGCCGCTGAAATAGCGAAATTGGGAGCTTGTCAGTTAAAAAGTTTAAAGGTGCGCTTTTGAGTACTAATACCGTACTGCGCTCTTAGTATTGCGAGGCCTACTTATTGCGAGGTGCCAAAATAATTACAATAATTAATTTGCGAGCATTAAGCTTTGCGAGGCTCCCTCAGAAGTTAAGGTATTTTGCGCACTTTGCAAGCTTTTCCTGTGCTCTCCTCTCTGTTCAGTGCCTACATCCATTAGAAGATTTGGAATCCTTCCGTCACCCGCAGTTGAAACAG
>Ga0307942_1000541_pt1:22500-26737 | contig 26737 bp, 32 predicted proteins | sample OrgLakmetagen175_FD_201846 | JGI IMG/M metagenome (GOLD analysis project Ga0307942, IMG submission 201846) | Saline water microbial communities from Organic Lake, Antarctica - #175 | ecosystem: Environmental > Aquatic > Non-marine Saline and Alkaline > Saline | place: Antarctica... | reverse complement strand
ATACTTTTGGATGGTGGGATGACAGAAAAAGAAATCAAAAGCCTGTGTTGCCTCTCTACCTTCGCTTGGACATTCCCAGCAACCTCAGCCGAGCACTTTCTTGCCTTCGCCTTTCTGGCCATAACTTTCTAGTCCGAAAAATGCGTCATGACAGGAATAGAAGGCCTTATGAGCTCAGGATCTGTGACAGATACGACTGGCACACTATTCAGGATGAGGAACACATTTTGTTGGACAGGCCGCATGAACATCTAATCAGACTTCGCACACAGCAACAGCTTATCTTCCCACCTCAGTTTGAGGATGGCCCAGCTCGTTTGAGGATGGCCCAGCTCGTTTGAGGACCTTTAGGTGGCGGTCACACGTAAAATTTTTCCTACTTTTTTTCTTCGGGGGGGAAAAATATTTTCACTTTTGACAAAAAAATTTGCGGTCACACGTAAAATCCCAAAATATTTTTCCCATGAGGAAAAATATTTTCGCCACATGCCAGAAACAGGGTGGGACCGGCTTTCAGTATTTGTTTTCGTTTGGGACCTCCCCCCAAAAAAGTTAAAAACTGGTCCCACATGTTTCCACTGGTCCAAAAACATAAAAATCTATCTAAAAATAACTTTAAATTATGAATTTTGTGTTGTAATAGTCAGGGTGGTGTATTCTAAGAATTCTAAAGGGGGCCCCCCCAAGGCTCCTGCCAAGTCTAAACGCAAGCAGAGAGGAGACAAGCAGGAGCAGGCAGGTGGTGCCCAATGCACAGAGGCACCTGTGTCCTGTAGAGGGCTGGGGCTCTCTGATTTTGTGGTAGAGGGCAGCCAGGCTGGGGAGAGCCAGGCTCTCTTTGCAAGCGCTTGCGCAAGCAGCAGGGGAGCTACACGCGCGGGAGCACCTGCAGCTAGTAGCCAGTTATGAACCAACCTGATATTTTTGGTTTTTTTCCAAGCTTCCGCTCAGATGCCCACTAGAAGCATATATAGCGATGTAACCTTACCTTACCTTACCAAGCCCCCACTGGTGTTATGTCTGTCAAGACAGATGCCCCCCAGAGGCATTTATAGCGATGTAATCTTACCTTACCTTATGTCTGTCAAGCCAAATTGGTGGCAGCGGTGAATCGTGTGGCAAGCGGTTAGTTGGTTTTCATCAGTAAGGAGAGGAGAAATGCTGGAGAGCTGTGCGCGGTACAGTGCACACATGCTAAGGTACTAAACGATCAGAGTAAAGTAGGAGTAGGAGCAAGCTGGGAGAAGTCTGTTGCTCAGAACTTGCGAGATCGCACTTTACATCCTCTGCACATATCAAAAGCTTTTTCTCGGTTTCCTTGATGCTCCTGTTCGCGCTTGTTCAAACAAACAAGTTTTTCTTTATCTACAACAATTTTCTTCTTTATACATTTGTTTGATGTTTCTCACGGACATTTGCCCAGTTACAGGCTTTCTCCGAGGTTCCGCTCATCAGGTGCCCCTTGAGACATATCATATAGCGAAGTAACCTTACCTTAAGCCCCCCGATTTACAAAGGTGATTAACAGGCCCTCCTTCCATGAGGCGAAGGCTCTAGTAAAGCACAGATATGTGGGGGCTCTGAAAGAGCAAAGTAAATCAAAGGAAATTAAATATCTATAAAACGTCACCACAAAAAAAATCTCAGGAAATGATGAATTCTTTATCATCGAGTTGTTTGTGGCTGGCCGAGGCCGTTCAGCAACCGATAAGCAAACTAAACAACAACCTGGCTAGAGTCGCCCCCTATTACTGTCACCATGCCATGTGGTAGCCAGGAAAAAGTCACACTAATTGTCTATGCCACTGGTTTAGCATGATGCCCTTCCTGTTTTCATTAACAAAGGCAACGCTGCCTATCTATGGTGCTATTACTCAGAAACTAGCTACTGTCTACGCTGCTGCTCAGATACATGCCCAAAACGACCCCTGTCATCACTGTCTTCTGAGCGCGCACTGAGCCGGACTTGCATCCAAGAATGACACTTCTCAACTACAAGATCGCTCTTTAATATGCTGAACACTCAATTCACTGCCATACCTATAATAGCTCCTTCCTGCGAGATCTGCTAAAATACCAACATCGTCTCAACTACAAGATCGCTCTTCAGGATGCTGAATAATCATTTCACTACCACACTCAGTATATAAACTCCTCACTATGACTGAACTACCATCTTGGCTCCTCACAACAGCACTATCTTGGCTCCTCGTCCTCAGCACCGGCAGGCTTGGGCTTTGCGCCAGTTTCAAAAGGAGCTCTGTCCTCCATGCAGCGTGCCATCACAGCTGCCACCGCACCGGCTGCCACACCCTAGAAGCGTGCAGAGTACAATAATGATTGGGCACACCTGTCCAGTGCGCACAAGTCGCAAATTGCTCCTCTGCTCACACATGCAATGTGCCATCTCGGTTCCTGTCACGCGCAAATAGTGGATCACTACCTTGCATCATTTCCAGAGTTAAATCTGTAGCATGCTATGCTTGCTTCTTAGTTGTTACACTTAATCATTGGCACCGACAAATTGCGTGGCAAGTTTCTTCTTGTTCATTAAGCTAAATGTGTTAGTCTTAATAAAGATTTCATCATCTGAATTTAATTTATATCAATAACCAGTTGATAACGTGTGAGCAGTCAACAGGTACCACATTAATAGGAAATTTATGAGAGACCCTGTGCTGTGTATGGGCTCTGATTCTAATTGTTCGCCTGGACGCATTAACGTGCAACACAATGAGACAAATAGTGTCTGAGTAAACGGTGCCTGCTCCGGGAAGGGACAGCGGTGTGGCAGCCAACCACAGAAGAGTGGCAATAGCTAGTAGAGATAAGACCCACGCACACGAGTATGAGCAGAGAGCGCACAGGCATGGAGACAGACCTCTGGCAAAAGCATTAGGGCCCACAGCAATGAAAACAACTCACTCCTCTGCTGGATGGATTTACCACCTTGGAGGCCTTTTTTGGTCTGTAGGCGTGCCACAGTTCATTGATGCGCTGATACGCGCAGTGGTCAGGACATCATGATTGTAGCAGGTGAAGACTTGAGCCGTTTACTCCAGGTGAAATAGGGAGCACATGAATCAGCCTCGAGGATAACAACTTTCTGCTACCAATCATTTAACTACTGAATCCCAGCCCCATACACTTCAATTCCTCAACTTTGTACGCCTTTCACAGCACGACTCACCAGCTGCTGTAAGAGCCACTGCAACAAGCCGTACGTCCCTTTTCACTTTTTACCAAATTCCTCCTGCTGAAACCTCTGTCAAACCATCAATCCATCAGAGAGTCAACCGGCTTGAGAGCTCTCAATACTCTGTCAATCGAGTCAAGCATTAAGGAATCAGCCAGGGTAGAATTGGCTCTGACGCATGGTGTTTTTGCAGAGGGGATTATCTGGGCAAAAGCCAAAACATGCTCCTTTTTGCATGAAAGGTGCAACTACTCACACGTCACTTCATCAAATTGGACCCAACCTAGCTTCAAACTGATGCTGACTTTATAAGCTACCCGAGCATGTGCTCAGATTTAGACAAGTCGCCCTGCGTACAGAATGACCGGACCAAAAGCACATGTCGTGCACCTGTACCCTAGATGGGTGCTTTTCAGGGGGAGTGGCACATTAATTTGCACATCTCGCCAACCACTTAGCCTTTTTGCCCCATTCCTCTTGCAATGATCTTTATTTATTATAAGGACTTCAACACACTAAAAAACACTCAGTTTGGTGCGCTGGCTGGTCAGATACAGCATATGGCTGCTAAATAAGTAGGGTTCACGCCGCGGCCAATTAGGTATGGGCCCCTTAACTGGCACGTTTCAAGATCAGCTGCATTGGAATCTACATATCAAAGCTGAGCTTGAAACGTGCCAGTTAGGGGGCCCATACCCTGGGAGCATGCAAAAACCGTATCATTTTTGGCCTCAGATAGCCCCCTCTGGTGTTTTTTGGCAGTACACGGGTGCGCACAGACCATGTGTGGTTATGTGCGTGGATGCAAGACGATAATGCTGCACAGCAGAGATACAGGCTTATACACCACACTATTAACGAGGCTAAGGTAGAGAGCCCATAGCAAGAGGTGGTCCCTCATATTAAACGCTTAGGGTTGGCCAGACCCGTATATACACACCGAATATTTGGCGATTTCCCTGACAACATTACCGTATACCTTTGCACCGTATGTACATGGTTCTGATCAACCCTTCAAACGCTTGTAAGAGGCTTCCTGTG
>Ga0307942_1000541_pt1:5000-17500 | contig 26737 bp, 32 predicted proteins | sample OrgLakmetagen175_FD_201846 | JGI IMG/M metagenome (GOLD analysis project Ga0307942, IMG submission 201846) | Saline water microbial communities from Organic Lake, Antarctica - #175 | ecosystem: Environmental > Aquatic > Non-marine Saline and Alkaline > Saline | place: Antarctica... | reverse complement strand
ACAAACACAAACACCCGTGCTAATCTAGCATGCCTCGACCAACATTCACAGATGCACATATACACATAAATACTCACAAATCGACACACACACACGCACATGCTCACACACACACACACACTCACACACACAAACAGGAAGAAACTCACATGCCTTAACCAAAAATATAAACACACACCACATAAATACACACATGCACACACATCCGCACGCACACACGCACACACACAACACACATAGACATACACACATGTAAACGCGCGTGCCTCAACCAAAATTTGCAGATGGTCTGTCTCTTCTTCTTCCTCTCCTTCGTTAATACCATCCTCGACAGCCTGAAGGACACCCTAGTGATCACTGCAAGCGGAGGCGGGGCCCAGGTACGTACGCTACCTTACGCGATCGAAATTAGGCGCGAATACGTGGGCACATGGGCACGTAGTTGTTTTTATATGTGTGTCTTTATTCCATGGATAAGGCACCACAACCACTCGCGCTTGTTCCTCGTTTGTTATGAGCGCACAAAGCACATAGTATGCGTTTGGGATGAGGGACGGTTTACGCAGCAAAAGAAGGGTGCTGCACGTGAGCACGCATATGTAAGGTGAAAAGTGACGTATCCAAGCCATCAGTCACGCAATGACTGCTGGGCCGTGCCACCGTGTACTCACTACACACACCCATATTTACAACTACCATTACCACCATCACCACCATTACCACCATCACCACCATAACCACCACCACCATAACCACCACCACCACCACCACCACCACCACCACCACCAACAACAACAACAACAACAACAACAACAACACGCCACCAACTAAGCTAACGCTTGTGTGCTTGGTGCCCCTTCAGGTCATTCCTTACTTAACGGTGTACGCTGTGCTGCCCTCCTCAATCATCTTCTTGGTTGCGTACTCGCTTGCAAGCCAACGCCTGACGCGCGGGTGCGTGTGTGCGTAGTGTGTGTCCGTCTGTGTATGTGTGTGTGCACGTGTGCGTGCGTGTGTGTAGTGTGTGTATTCGGGTGTGTATACTGACAGCAGCTGAAAGGTCTCAGATTGGTGTGCCTTGAGAGTTTCAGCAACTATATATACAAAGCACGCTTTCTAGCAACGTCTCTCACGCGTTGCCAGGTGCCAGAGAGGTGGGGCATTTTGCATGGATGAGTGTGGTTGGACCACAGGTGCTTTCTTTGCTGAGGCATCGCTGCCTGAGTAGTGTCCTGCTGTTCCTCCTCTTGGCTGTGTTGTGATCATAGAAGCTGAGACTCAGGGGTTACTTCCAGGAGGGGACGGGCAGGCATGCATGTGGTGTGTGTGTACCAGGGATAGGTTTGGGCTAACCCTACGTATATACGCTCGTTTGGGCAGGGGTTTCCGCATTATGTGGCTGCATACAGTTTACATGCACGGCTCCTGCCAACCTTATAACATGTGAGACACAAGATGTGCGCACGTGTCCATCGCTTAGAGACACATGTGATGGGCTGGCACACATAGTTGGTTGGCTGGCACACATAGTTGGAAGGCTGCCCAGAACCATATGTTTTTAGCACGCATCGTTGGAAGGCTGCCCAGAACCATACATGTGATGGGCTGGCACACAAAGTCGAAAGGCTGCCCAGAACCATACATGTATGGAGTTTGTAGCACGAGTCTCCTCCGAAATGTGCGGTAAAACACAGCGTAATAAGAAAGGCTACATGTGAATGAACGGCTGAGGCCCAAACCACGCCTGTTCATAGCCTCTCAAAGAGCAGCTGGGACACCCGCTAATGTTTCAGCAAGGCTTCAGAGTTCACCATCTGTTTTTCATAATCCATTTCAGTGGGCACTCGCCTGATCACTCATAAACTCATAAAGCAGTGTTGGCTTGCCACTCGGGGCTGTTATGTGGTGTGACTCTTTATTCCTTGCAAGCAGCTTCCTCTTCTCAATCCTAAATTTGCTGTCCTGCGTCTCACTTAATCTGAACTAGGAAGTTTGCCAGGATGATGTCATCAGACGTGTAGCGCATTGCCATTACAATACGTGTAGCTCATTGCCATTACAATACGTGTAGCTCATTGCCACTACAATATGTGTAGCTCATTGCCATTACAATATGTGTAGCTCATTGCCATTACAATATGTGTACTCTTTACAACTTCCTAATAACCGGCAGTAAAAGAAATTCAAGGAGCGGAACAGAGCCTGCTGCGGGGGAGATGCATGAATTAGTATGAAGTACACACTGAATGTGTTCTGTGTGTGTGTGAGAGAGAGAGAGAGAGAGAGAGAGAGAGTTGTGTGTGTGTGTGTGTGAGTGTGTAGAGGCATGGCAAAATGTATAGAGGCTCAGGCTGCAGTCATGCTGAACCATTCTCCGAGACTTCTCATGTCTTACTTGAACAACCCATCTATTTGCCCACTCTTTGTCACACAACTCCCGCAGGCAGCTGTTCAACGTCATCATCATGATCTTCATGAGCTTCTTTGCGTTCTTTGCGTTCTTCATGTACCCCAACCACCACACACTGCACCCTCACGACGTGGCAGATGCCCTGGCGGAGGTGAGGTCGTGTGTACGTGTGTATGTGTGTGTGTGTGTTGTGGGGGGGCGCACGCACATGTTGAGCTTGCTGTTTGTGAAATGGTAGAACCTTTGGTGTGATAGAGAAATGCATATGATGCTGGCACCTGGTGTAGGCACCTGTGTGCTCTGTTCATGTATGAATTCTGAACTACTGTCATTTCGACCTCCGGCAAATTTGCACGAGGCCAGAGCTCAGTAAGTGAGAGGCGCGTGCATGAGAAAGCACGTGCTGTGTGCTGCTGACACTTTAGTCACCAAAAATCATGAAGGTACAGACGTGTGCAATGGAGGGGTTGCGTAAGTGTAAGCGACTATTTTGTCCAGGCTAAAATGTGGTGTTTAAATACTATGGCCCATGTCTCTCTCACACGTGATGCACTTCCCATACAACACACACAGGAATGCACAAAAATATACACACATCAGGATGGAGAAATGAAACCACATACACATACACATCTGTATGGCTTTGCACGTAAACGCACACACACACATGCTCCCACGCGAGTAACTGACATACACGCGGACGTCTGTATGGCTTTGCACAATAAACATGCTCATACGCACACATGCACGCACGCACGCGAGTGCAAGTGCTACTGCACATTAACACATGCTTGCTCTCACGCACACATGCACGCACGCATGCACAGGTGCTACCAAGCGGTGTAGATGGGCTGGTGGGCATGATCCGCAACTGGACCTTCACTGCCTTTTTCTGCATGAGCGAGCTTTGGGGTGACGTGTGCTTGGGCCTGCTGTTCTGGGGCCTGGCCAATGACATCACAAGCCTTGAGGATGCAGGTGATCATAGTCTGTGTGTGCATGTTTGGTGTGTGTGTAAATAGCGGGGCTTCGCAGTGCGTTTTTACTTGCCTGCTGTTCTGGGGCCTGGCCAATGACATCACAAGCCTCGAGGATGCAGGTGATCATAGTCTGTGTGTGCATGTTTGGTGTGTGTGTGTGTAAATAGCGGTGCTTTGCAGTGCAGTTTTTACTTGCCTGCTGTCTGGGGCCTGGCCAGTAAAGCCACAAGCCTTGAGCCGGATGCAAGTGATCATCACCAGTGTGTGTGTGTGTATGTGTGTGTGTATGTGTGTTTGGTGTCTAAATAGCAGCGCTTTGTGCATTGCGTTTACTCCGCCTGCCGCTCTGGATTTGAACAAGTACATCACGTTCATGAGGGTGCTGGTGCTCATCATTTCTGTGTGTATGTGTCGTCAGTGTGCGGTCGTTGGATGTACTGTGTTTCATGATGGATGTGCATTATGTGCATTGCGTTGTTACGATGCACAGTCCTTGAAGGTGCTGCTGCTCAATGAGTCTGAATATGTGTCGTTTGTGCGCTGGTAGCAGTGTGCTGGTAGCTGTGTGCTGGTAGCTGTGTGCTGGTAGCAGTGTGTGCTGTGTCTGTGGTTAATTGCATGTTCCTGTCCTGAAGCTGGCACTGATGCTTGTGTCAAAAATGTTCATCCGCGCTGCTCTGTTTTGGACAAACACCTTTATGTGTGGAAAGCAAGCTGCTACATCTGTTTGGTCGAGCATGAAGAAAGTGTGTGCATGCTTCATGTACCTCTTTGGAGGCTGCAGTTAAAAAGATCAATACAAGACACCCTTGGGCATCAAGCACGGATGCGCTTGTACTTTCTGCTTGCGCACCATTGATTCGTACTTTTGCAGGTCGTGGCTGGGTGCCAAGAGGCACTGACCGTAACATCTTCATGTGTATGCCGTGTGTAGCATCTCCATGTGCATGTCGTGTGTAGCATCTTCACGTGCATGTCGTGTATAACCTTCTTGTGCGCATCTCGTGTGTAGCATCTTCACGTGTATGTTGTGTGTAACCCCTTCATGTGCATGCTGTGTGTGACATCTTCATGTGTATGCCGTGTGTAGCATCTTCATGTGCATCTCGTGTGTAACCCCTTCATGTGCGCATGTCGTGTGTGACATCTTCATGTGAATGCCGTGTGTAACATCTCCATGTGTATGTCGTGTGTAGCATCTTCACGTGTATGTTGTGTGTAACCCCTTCATGTGCGCATGTCGTGTGTAGCATCTTCACGTGTATGCCGTGTGTAACCTTCTTGTGCGCATGTCGTGTGTAGCATCTTCACGTGTATGTTGTGTGTAACCCCTTCATGTGCATGCTGTGTGTGACATCTTCATGTGTATGCCGTGTGTAGCATCTTCATGTGCATCTCGTGTGTAACCCCTTCATGTGCGCATGTCGTGTGTGACATCTTCATGTGTATGCCGTGTGTAACATCTCCATGTGTATGTCGTGTGTGACATCTTCATGTGTATGCCGTGTGTAGCATCTTCATGTGCATGTCGTGTGTAGCATCTTCACGTGCATGCCGTGTGTAAGTTCTTTGTGTGTGTATGCCGTGTGTAGCATCTTCACGTGTATGCCGTGTGCCAAGCGTACACGTTAACATGTGTGTGCAGGATGCATGCGCCCTTTTGTGAGCAACCCTAGAGGCTGAGATGCAATCCAGCGCTGGCTGCAACCCCTTTGTGTGCGTGTGGCGTGTGTGCGAAATGTGTGCATGATGCAATGTGTGTGCAGGCCTCATGCACCCCCTCTTTGGGTCGGGAGTCAATTTGGCGCATGCTACAAAATGTTTGCATGCGTGGCGTGTGCCGAACATACACGTACATTTGTGTGTGTGTGTGTGTGTGTGTGTGCAGGCCTCATGCACCCCCTCTTTGGGTCGGGAGTCAATTTGGCGCATGCTACAAAATGTTTGCATGCGTGGCGTGTACTGAACATACACACGTACATTTGTGTGTGCAGGCCTCATGTACCCACTCTTTGGGTTGGGAGCCAACTTGGCGCAGGCCCTGGCAGGCTCGGTTCTGAAGGTGAGAGGTGGTATGTCTTGTATGCCTTGAGTGCTATTTTTGTGGTATGTCTTGTATGTAGTGGTATGTCTTGTATGCCTTGATTGCTTTTTTTGTGGTATGTCTTGTATGTAGTGGTATGTCTTGTATGCCCTGAGTGCTATTTTTGTGGTATGTCTTGTATGTAGTGGTATGTCTTGTATGCCTTGAGTGCTCTTTTTCCAAGTGGGTGCACACACTTGCTCATGTGTGCTTGTGTGTGTGTGGACTATGAGTGTGTATGTATGTCAGTCTGTGTGTTTGCTGAACTTTTTGCCTACCAGAAAGGCATCCTACTGGTAAACACGATGGGTGCAATAAAGCATGCATGACAAAACTGACACACTCTTCATGCATGGGTAATCCCTTGTGTATGTGTGTGAACGATTGTGTGTGTGTGTGTGAGTCTGTGTCAGGCTAGCTGTGTGTCCATGCACACACATACCTCTTGCCAGACAGTTACCACTACACAAACATATGACACCAATAATACACAAACATTTAACTCCAACAATTCAACATATACCCCAGAACTCAGGTGTCACAAGGGTCTGTCAGGTCACATAGAGCGTCGTGCTAAGAGCGACATCAAAAGGAAGAAAAAAACATGCAGGCTGTAGAAAACCACGCCCCACACTGAGTAAGAAAAAGGAGCCACTTTCCATACTCTTTTTTTCAAGCAGAACACGTGCACAGGTCCTCTGCTTCCATAGGAGAAACCTGTAGGTTTTCTAGGTTTCTTTTTGGTGGGGGAGACTCACGGCACTTCGGGCCAATGTGTATCCTTTTCCTTATTTGATGCAGGGATTGTTTTGCTGCCTGCGTAATTTTTTTTTCCATTCCTTTTCTTCTGTAGGTGCTAGGGTCCAACCATCCAACACACGATCTGCCACGGACACTTGATGCTTTCTCTCATTTAACACACGATCTGCCACGGACGCTTGATGCATCCTTTCACACTTGATGCATCCTTTCTCTCATCCAACACACGATCTGCCACGGACGCTTGATGCATCCTTTCACACTTGATGCATCCTTTCTCTCATCCAACACACGATCTGCCACGGACACTTGATGCTTCCTTTCCCACTTGATGCATCCTTTCTCTCGTCCAACACACGATCTGCCACGGACACTTGATGCTTCCTTTCACACTTGAATGCATCCTTTTTCTCATCCAACACACGATCTGCCACGGGCACTTGATGCTTTCTTTTATCCAACACACGATCTGCCACGGACACTTGATGCATCCTTTCTCTCATCCAACACATGATCTGCCACGGACGCTTGATGCTTTCTGGCACAGTGCCCCACCAATTGCCACTCGCCGCACCTACCAGCTACCAGCTACCAGCTATCAACAGCCACGACCCATTATTCATTATTCGTTTACTTACACACTCCTCTGGCCTCCGCTACTCGAAATCCTGCACGTCACTGAGTACTGCCTGCGCCTTGTTTTCGTACTACACACTCCTCTAGGTCCGCTACATGACATCCTGCACGTCACTGAGTACTTCCTGCGCCTTGTTTTCGTACCGAGTACCAAGTACTAAGGACTGCCTGCGCCTCCTGTACATCACTAGTTTGTTTTCGCACTAAGTACTGCACGTGCCTTGTTTTTGTCCTTGGCATCTCAAACAGGCCTAATACATTCTCAGCATGCTTGGCAACAAAGACATCCCCGTGTGTGTGTGCTGTGCAGTTCTTCAGCCGCATCTCAAGCAGCCCCACCCCCTCAGACGCAACCACCAACTTCAGCCAGGAGGTGCAGGGCCTGATGTGTGTGGTCATGGTGTTCAGCACAGCCGCACTGACGCTGCACTCCGTTATCGACAAGTACGTTTGTTTTTGTGAGTGTGTATGTGTGCATGCGCGCGCGCGGTTGTGTGTGTGCGTGTGTGTATGTGTGCTCGAGCGTGTGCATGGGTGTGCTTTTGCGTGTGCATGGGTTAAAATGTTTGTTGTCTTTCAAACAGCTTTTGTGTCTGAGGCCTTTGGCACTCAGACACTGTGTTACAAGTGTGTTTGTGCACATGCACCTGCCAGAACTATGAGCACTTGCACACACGCTATTCATAGGGTTGGCCAGGACCGTATGTTTACCCCGTATATGACCGTATATTTGGTGATTTCCCTGCCAACAATACCGTGTATACACCGAATATATATATGGTTCTGGCCAGCCTTACAACCTTGTGTAGTACATCTTCCCGGCAGGAATACCATACGTCTTAGTTGTTCAGCATGCTGTATGTACCCTCAGCATTGCTGTTGGAGGGCAACACACTCTGCTTGCACCCTGATCTGATCTGACACAACAAAGCGTGCTCATTACGGGTCCCACATTTATTCCAGCAGGGATTGCGGTAATGAGGCCACCCACACGCTACACACAACATACACACAACACACACCACCAAAAACAGTGCTTGCGGGGGATGCTTGTATGAGGCCACGTACGCGCAACACACAACACACACAATCAAAAACAGTGCTAGACTATTTAGGCAGGGGATGCTTTTATGAGGCCACGTACGCGCAACACACAACACACAATAAAAAAACAATGATAGCCTGTTTAGGCAGAGGGGGTGTTTCTATGAGGCCACGTATAGACAACAAATTTTGCTGGGGTGCTTTTGTAATCCGGTTTGACATAGACACCCACACACACACACATCATACACACTCAAACACGTGCACAACACAGCACTGCAAAGCAGCATCGCCCTCTCTCACACACTCACACACACAACACACAACACACAACACACACTACACAGACACACACAACGCACACATAAATACACGCATGAACAACACACACAACACACACATACACACACAACACACACATACACACACATACACACATGAACAACACACATGTGCACACACGTCTCGACTTCATTGCAGGAATCACCGCAAGACGCTGCTCAAGGAGAAGCAAGAGAGGAAGTTGGAGCAGAGGAGGCTGGACAAAAAGATCAAGGCACAGTTGCAAGAAGGAAAGGAGGGACTCACTCCAGAGCAGCAGCAACTGAGAGATCAGGTGCGGAGGCGCACAGCACAGGCGCGCGCACGCACTAGCACACACATACACACACATGCACACACTCATGAACACATACGAGACATGCGCACATGCACACGCACACTTGCACATACACACATGCTCGAGCGAACAAACACACACACATTCAATACTGGCAACAGGAAGCTGTAATATCAGGTAGGGGGATCACAGCATGCTTTTACGAGTTACTCACGCCTACACAATCAAGGTCACAGTTACACATTTCGCACGCAAACACACACACACACACATAAACACACACACGCACACGCACGCTCACATAATAAGGATCAGCACAGGAGCATCAGTGGAGTATTTTTTTGTGCAGAGAGGTTGAAGAAAGCAAAAGGTCATGCATGGCATGCAAACACACATCTGGCCATTCTGTATCAGAGGCTCTTTTGGGCGGCAGGTTTGTTGCATGTGGGGTGTGGAAAGGGTCAATCTCTGCGCTCGTGCACATCATACATTGAGTGGTAGTAAAAAATTACCTGGGGTGTGGAAAGGGTCCATCGCTTGCGCCTGTCTCTGCGCTCGTGCACATCATACACTGAGCAGTAGCAAGTTGCGTAAAGGAAGGTGTCGACCTCATGCGCTTGTAATCATCGTACACCCAAAGAAGTACCTTAGTGCGTGGAGGAAGGTGTTGAAATTTTGCGCTTGTGATCATCGTACACCCAAAGAAGTACCTTATTGCGTGGGGTGTAGAGTTGGGTCAACCTCTTGCGTTGGTGTACATGCATCAAGTACTTACTTGTGGGGGGGGGGCGTAGGATTGGGTCATGCTCTTGCAATTATATCGTACACCAAAAGTTGGTATGCTCTTGCGTTTGTGTACTTCATGCACCAAGAGGAGCTGCTGGCCGAGCTGAGTCGTAACCCCATAAGCTTAACCCTCTTACTGTTGCTTGTGCAGCTTAGATGTGATCTTGACCCTCTTACTATGGCTTGCACGGCATAGATGTGGTCTTGACCCTCTTAGTATGGCTTGCACGGCATAGATGTGGTCTTGACCCTCTTAGTTTGGCTTGCACGACAAAGATGTGGTCTTGAACCTCTTAGTTTAGCTTGCACAGCTTAGATGTGATCTTGACCATCTTACTATGGCTTGCACAGCTTCAATGATCGTGACCCTCTCCCTATGGCTCGTGCTCACGGCCTCAACGACCACGTCCCGCTTACCTCTTACCATGGCTTACTGTGGCTGACACGCACAGCCTCCCTCATGGCAACCTCTCCAATATCCTCTTTGTACGCAAAGGATGCGCGGATCCAGAAGTACCTAAAGTCCTAGAATCACTGTTGTGCACATACGGCGTCATTCGAAAATGGCACCGTAAAAAACGATCGTAAATAACGGCGTTACCGTCACTAAACTCCGACGATTGACGGCGTAATTTACTATTTTCACCGTCAATTTGACATAAATTACGCCGTCAGCGTCATTTAGCATTGACGCCGTCAAGCGTCAGGTGCACAACACTGCCTAGAATACGTCCGATTCAAGGCGGTCACCATTGCGGGACAAGGGGCAGTGCTCTGGTGGCTATTCGTTTCACCAGCTTCATCCATCTCAACTTTTCCCCCATCACTCCCACCCACAGCTTCAATTATGGCTATCGCAAACAACACGCTTGCACGCACACAAATTCAGTGATACTCAACCCTTTCGACACACCACTTGTATTCACAGCTCCAAGCAGCTCTTGCAAGTGATTCCTCGGGCTCTGAGGAGGAAGAGGAGGACACTGCACGGGTAGGAAACAGGAATGGGCATGTACATTGTGTGCGTGCATGTGTGGTGTGTGTGGGGTGTGTGTGTGAGTGTGTATGTGTGTGTGTGTGTCTCAGCATAGGAGGGAGGAGGCCAAGGCGTATGCCACTGAAATTAGTAACACCTATAAAAACTACACATTATTTCACTTTCTGTACTTGAGCAGCTGCATTACCAGGGTAGGCCTCTCGACTTGCCGTGCCGCACGCATTAGACACACACACGCACACACACACACATGCACATACAAACACATACTGTACGCTAGCTGCACTTCACGTCTGACTTCACGCCCCCAACAGCTGTTCCCCCTCCCCACACATATGCGCAGTCTCTCCAAAAGCACACACACACACTTTCCATGCACACTCTTCGCACACCCTACACAAGCACACACACACTCCACATGCACGCACACCCTCCACACACACGCACGCCCGCCCTACAGCAGGTGCAGCAGCAAGACAGGCTGGCCTCCAATTCAACGGCCAGCAGCACTGGCAGCAGCAGCAGCAGCAGCAGCAGCAGTAGCAGCAGTAGCAGCAGCAACAGGAGCCCACAATCTGATGGGGCTTCAAACAATGATGCAGGCGGTGCCAGCGAGGTAGGCGCAGACAAGGAGCAGGCTTACTTTCGCACGCGTGTATATGCACACTCACGCACAGCACACACAGCACGCTATACACACGTGCACACACACACACACAGCACGTGCACACACTTGCGTGCACACACACGCACACACACATGCTCACGCGCGTACACACATGCACACACGCTCTTACTGTGATAGAAAAAGGGCAAGAAAGAGAAGAAAGAGAAGAAGCCAAAAGCCAGCGTGTGGGAGATCTTTTCGGTGCTGGCAGGGTCCACTCCTATCCGCTGCTTGACAGTCATGTCACTGGCCCAGGTGTGTGTGCGTGTGTGTGTGTGCGCGTGTGCGTGTGCGTGTGCGCGCGTGTGTGTGCGCATGTGTGTGTGTGCGTGCGTGAGTGTGCGTACATATGTATGTATATGTGTGCGCGTGTACGTGCGTGTGTGTGATGTGTGGTTGCTTGTTGTGTGCATCTAGTTTTTAGGATGAGAGGCAGAGTGCAAGAGTGTTGGGAAGCATGTGCAAGCAATACATCCGTCAACCTGTCTGTTTCAACGTTTCAACAGTCAGGGCTGCAGATGAAAAAGAAGATGCCCACAAAAAAGCCAGCCACAAACCAAAATGTTGCAGCATTCTAGACGTTTAGCCCATACACAGTTTTTCCCGACCTACCTCAATCGTCAGACCTCTGTTTCTTATTGCCTGCGTGGTGTTTGGACTCTTGTTCTCTCTCATTATTTTCCATATAGACACCGTCACCCACTGACAAAAATACACTCACAAAGACACACACACACACACTCACACACACAGTTTCTCCTTCCTTCTCATAACAACACCGTCACCCACTCACAAAGGCACACACACACACTATTTCTCCTTCTCATAATAACACTGTCACCCACTCACAAAGGCACACGCACTCACACACAGTTTCTCCATCCTTTTCATAATAACACCGTCACACAGGCACACACACACGCACAGACGCACCCATTTGCAGACATTCACAATCACACGCACTCACTTGTGGGAGCGTGTGAAACCCCACTCACATCCTCGTGTGTACCATTGCTATACTTCATTTGTTATTACTGTCACAGTTGGCCAGAACCATATACGGTGTTTGTATGGTAATGTTTGGCAGGGAAATCACCAAATGTACGGTCATATATGGTGTGTATATACGGTTTTGGCCAACCCTACTTATAACACCTCATTGCCGTCATCTTGCAGTACGGTGCCCATCACCCATCGCAGAGCCCGGCCCTCTCATTCATCTGCAAACACACAAATGTGACGCACACATGCAAGTAGACACGCATGCTTCAAAAGAAAACCCACACACGGTCACACCCCTTTTGGGGATGCAAGGAAACACGCATGCTTTACAAACAAATGCACGCACTGCCACTCCCCTTTGGGAATCTTGGATCTGAAATCTCAGGCTGATCCTTTGCCGCACCCCTTTTTGGGGTTTCAATGAGAGGCGCATGCTTAAAAATAAAACTGGCACACTGTCACACCCTTTTTGATGTTCTGAACCTGAAACCCTGTACAGGCATTCTGGAGCCTCAGG
>Ga0307942_1000540_pt1:12500-26761 | contig 26761 bp, 31 predicted proteins | sample OrgLakmetagen175_FD_201846 | JGI IMG/M metagenome (GOLD analysis project Ga0307942, IMG submission 201846) | Saline water microbial communities from Organic Lake, Antarctica - #175 | ecosystem: Environmental > Aquatic > Non-marine Saline and Alkaline > Saline | place: Antarctica... | reverse complement strand
CTCAGCCGTCGAAGGTCCCTCTGGCGGTGATGTGTGCTTTGCTGTTTAAAGGGGTTGCTGTCCCACTACGTGCTTGTGTGATGCTGCTGTAAAGCTGCTGTGCGCCTGCTGCTGCCCCGAACCCGATACGCTGTTTGCCTGAGATGGTTCGGCCCCCCCGCCCAGCGGACGAGGGGGCAAGTAAAAATGTGTCTAAGGTAGCGCTGTAAAATGATTTAAAATTTTCAGCTCCTTAAACAAGACTAGTCGTATCAACCTCAACTTTAGTGAACTAGAATTTGCAGGGTTTACAAATAAAACCATCAAAAGTGTGACTGCGTGTAAACTATAAGTGGCCTGGCCAAAACCCTCATCAAAGATGAGAGAAATAATGTGGCTGCATGCAGATAAATTCCACTCACTTATAAATCGAAGCCACTTTGGTACCGGTTATCAGCCTAACAGTTGCACGTTTTGACTGATGACTTTATTTGTAAATCTGTACCGGTTATTGTGTAAATCCTCCATTAAAGGAAAAGATAACTGTAACATGAAATCAACTTCAAACCTCTAGGTAAAGTAGATAGATTTGTAATCAAACTAATTTTAAATGTAATCTTGTCTCTCAATCCAGCGACAATGCATTTGCTGCGTTCTAAGTAGCTGCTAGACAGAGATCTTGTCTAATTCCATCGACAGTCAAGGCCTATGTAGCGTTCAACTCATGTGCTAGTTGTTTGACTCGTGTGCACATAGGGCAGGGATCATAAGAACCTGCCGCAATGAAAGCTGTTGTGGCATCAGAACTCGGTGCGTTGCAGCTGGGGCATGTGACAGCCTGGCAAATAGACGTCTGGAAAATTAATTAGTGACCTCTAACAATAACCGCTCAGAATAGGAAGGAGGAGATGCAGCATCAATCCCTGACATTGTTTAAACAAGAGCAGCTAATACTCAAGAGCGCTCCAGCCCGAGCTCCTAGAAAAAGATGGAACATAGCTATTACTACAATTAATGCAATACAGATCACCAAGGTTTGTCTGAAAAAAACATCATCTCTACTTTTGGAGGGATAAATTGTGGAAATTAACAAGTGATTCAAACACAGTCGTGGTGCCAACGTAAGCCTGCCTTGTCTGCATCAAAGGAGTGCATTCTTTTTAGCAGGCTGCAAGTTTGGAAAACTCCCCACCAATTTTTATATAATTCTGCCAGACCGCATGTGTTGAAAGATGTATGAGCAGCTGTTCAAAAGCCAATTCGTTTCCCTGGCAACTTAGCCTGATCATCAGGCTTTTCAAGGGTTTTTGCATACAACTGGCTGTTGCGTGCAGGATTTATTTTCGCCTTCCGGGGGCCTGGCAGCAGTTCAGAAAAGGCTGCCGGACCTACAATTTGCGTGGAGATGGAAAGGACGGGACACTGTTATTAACCTTGGTTGTTGTGCAATGCTTACAATGCATAAGATCTATGACGTGTCTTTAAGAGCAAAGCTAGTGGGAGTATATGTATGTTCAGGTGCGTGCGTGTGTGTGTGTGCGTGTGTGTGTGTGTGTGTGTGTGTGTGTGTGTGTCTGTGTGTGTGTGTGTGTGTGTGCGCGTGCGTGCGTGCGTGTGCAAGCTGACCTTGTAAAAGTGCAGCTTTTGCAAGTACTGCTATTAGTAGCTACTACAAGTAACGCAAATGAATGCATGCTCATTGGTGTTCCACTTACTGTCCATACCATATCCATACCATAACTCCTTCATACATAGGTAATTTGGGCCATTCCATGAATCTGCAGACTTCAAATGAGTGGCATTGAGTGAACAGAGGAGAGCAGCCCTTTAGAGCGCACCACATAGTTTGAAGTCGCGTTGCTCAAACCAGTCTGCTGTGCGTGTGGTAAGGAGCACCAAGCGCTCGATGCCATTAGCTCGTGCATCCTGAGAGAATATAGGTGAGTTGTGTGTGAGCGCCTTTGTATGTTAGTGCCGAGTGTTGACTAAATAAATTAGGTAAACCAGCATATTTCCCCTTGTGTACCTGTCAAAAGCAAATAACACATTTCAACACTTCACATCAACTCGTCCTCAAAATTACACACCGGTCGACTGCATTTTGTGGCGTGTACGCCACATGAATCAGGTTTTACCTTGCAGACTTCATTTACTGCCCTCACACTCAAAAGGAAAGATGCCAGCATGAACCACGTATAGAAAAGGTGATCAAGCACACTGAAATGCTCAGCCAGAAACTTCTAAAAATTACCATAACCATAGTACCCTCCTGTCAGACATAGTACAAAACAACGAAGCGCTCCTGACACCACACATGCACACATGCATGACCTCACGGAGTGAAGCTTCTTAGCCACACGCTTCAACAATAGCACAAGTGGACCCTAAACAACAGACATCAAACTGTGCATTTGCTTGTGCGCTGCACAATTATCTCAACCAGTGAAACGTTTCTAAAAAGGGTAATCCAACAGATGCCATTTCTGTGCTTCGTGCGATACATATATCCACGTAACAACCAGGCCTTGCATTTTAATTGCACTTTGCTCGATGTCAGGCCTTGCATTCCAATTGCACTTTGCCCGATGTCATGTGCTTGTGCGCTGCACATATATCTCAACCAGGCCTTGCATTCCAATTGCAGTTCCCTCTATGCCACATGCTTGTGCGCTGCACATTTATCTCAACCAGGCCTTGCATTCCAATTGCACTCTGCTCACCTGTTCCACGTAATCCAAGAGTGAATCCCCTCGACCAGATCCTCGGAACACAGGGTCCACGCAAAAGGCACCCAACTGCATACAAAAGCGTGCATGCAGGAAGCGACGGAGGAGAATGAGCGCAGTGCTGAATGCACGCAGGGAGCAATGAATGCAGAGCAAAACATGTATAGGAAGCAACGGACGCAGTGCTGAATGCACGCAGGGAGTAATGGACGCAGTACTGAATGCAAGCAGGAATTATGAACGCAGTGCAGTGCTGAATGCACGTAGGAAGTACTGAAACGTGTTGGAAGTAATGAACGCAGTGCTGAATGCACGCAGGAAGCACTGAACACAGGGCAAAACACTTGCTGAAAGTAATGATCGCAGTGCTGAATGCACGCAGGAAGTACTGAACACAGGGCAAAACACTTGCTGAAAGTAATGATCGCAGTGCTGAATGCACGCAGGAAGCACGGACGTAGTGCAGTGCTGAATGTACGCAGGAAGTACTGAACACAGGGCAACGCACGTGCTAAAAGTAATGAACGCAGTGCTGAATGCACGCAGGAAGCATGGACGCAGTGCAGTGCTGAATGTACGCAGGAAGTACTGAACACAGGGCAACGCACGTGCTGAAAGTAATGAACGCAGTGCTGAATGCACGCAAGTGCTGAATGTACGCAGGGAGTACTGAACGCAGGGCAATGCAAAAGTGCAGGAAGTAAGAAAGGGCAAAAAACGAAAAAGGGGTGCCACTTCCTCAAGATAATAAAGGAAGTTGGAAGCAATGCGTTTTCACGTGCGCAGCTGGACTGAGGACAGAATGTGCGACAGAAGAAGGCTTTGAGGACAGCTCACACAAACACAAACACTGAGTGTTAAAAATGAAATAGGAAGTTGGAAGCAATGCATCTCCACGTGCACAACTGCACTGAGGACAAAATGTGCAGACAGAAGAAGGCATTGAAGAGGGCATCTCACACAAACACAAACACACAGAGCACAAGGGCATGCTTGCAGAATAATCTCTGACACCGGCAAGAGGTGATACTGCCCCTGGCCAAAAGAGCTCGTATACACACACACAAACACATGCGTACATAGTGCGCACACACAGGCAAGCACTAAAGGGAGTCGTGACATAGAAAAGCAGTAGTAAGCTAGGGAAAGGAGGACGCACCTCTGCCACTTGCGAGCCATCCTCAGAGCGCCCAAGGGGTACAAGCAGTGCACAGCCCATGACCTTTGTCTCTCGCTCAATGACGGTGAAGTCCTATTATTTGTGTGCGTACATTTTAGTATGTATTTGTGTGTGTGTTTGTATGTGCTCATGTGTCTGAGTGAAACAGTGTACTCTTATCCATGACCTGAGAATGACCATCTCCTGGTCATTGAAACATCCTGTGAGCTAATTACACAGAAGGTTTGTTTGTAGGTGCCTTTGTGAAGACCCCGTGACCTACGGCCTAACCTTTAACATATCATATTCATACAGGCCCCGTGACCTATGGCTTAGCCTCAAACAGACCATAATTGTAAAGGCCCCGTAAAGGCACCTACTGTCTCAAACAGACCAGATGCACACAAGGAACTCCTTAGCACTAAGGACTTAAAAACAAGGCTCTCAGACTCAACCCTACCGCAAGGCATCCTGAAAGACACACATTGGAGATTCAACAGGCCAAAACCATGCGTACGCTCAAAGACTTGGCAGGGAATCACAGCTTACTTGTTGTGCCACCCCACAAAACCTAATGCCTGCAACCTCACATGAGCACCACTTAAAGCACGTTAGTTACATCTGCACACAAACACACCAGTAGCGAAGTGGCCTAACCCTCTCTTGAGCCAGGTCAGTTACATCTGCACACAAACACACCAGTAGCGAAGTGGCCTAACCCTCACTTGAGCCAGGTCAGTTAATCTGCACTCAAGCACACCAGTAACAAAGTGGCCTAACCCTCACTTGAGCAGCAATTGAAGTAGGTTGGCCAATCCTCACACAAGTACATCTGCAGCAGGTCTGCCAAATCTTCACATGAGCAGTACCAGAAGTAGGTTTGCCAAACCCTCCCAGACGTGCCGGACCAGAATACCTGCTTTCTTCCAAACCCACACAACCTCAGAGCTGCGACACCACACAAGCACACCTGTATCAGATCCATCCAATCCTCACACAAGCACACCTGTATCAGATCCACCCAATCCTCACACAATCACACCTATATCAGATCCACCCAATCCTAACATAAGCACACCTATATATCAGATCCACCCAATCCTCACACAAGCACACCTGTATCAGATCCACCCAATCCTAACATAAGCACACCTATATATCAAATCCACCCAATCCTCACACAAGCACACCTGTATCAGGTTGGCCAAATCCTCCCTGCTGCGTCTGACCAGAGTGCCTGCTTCTTCCAAGGGCCGCAGCAGCCCGGCAATGGCATCGAGGTCACCAGGCCCGGCTTTGCGTATGCCTGCATTCATTCCCAGCACCACCATCATTGTACTAAATCTTTCAACGACCAGACCTGGTAATGCAGCACATTGCTACTGCGCAATAATGGTTTTGAGGGGGGATGGGCGCATAATTGCCTGCTGCTGCATCACTGTTTAAGATGCTCATATCTGTGCTATGACCTATAAGTAACAGTCACAAATTATGACAATGGCGGTGAAAAACGCACAGCACATGATAGACGTCAGCAGTGCAGTGTCTGGTGAATGGAACCTTTTGTTGTTTTTTGTAACTCATGGAGCCTCATACAGCATTTAAACGGCTTTTAGTCCTCACTCAATGGGGTGAGCGCTTCCACTGCCTGCCGAGTTTTCAATTGTGCCCAAAGTTCCCAGCCTTCACACCTTTCTTAAATGTGCACTAATCATTGCGCCTTACCCCATGTGTTCACACTCTTTTGGAAACCCACCGTCACATCATGATGCATACCAAACTCATCTGTCAGTCCTTCAAATTCATGTGAATTGGCAAAGGTCATTGTGCATACCCTTTTTCTTTGTCAAATAATCCACTGCTATCTCACAACGCCAGCGGCATCTAGATTTTATGTCAGCCTCCTACCTTCGTAAAAGTCAGCACTGATCATCGTGCCTACCCCGTCCCTCGAATACAGCTCCAGCAACAGCCCACCATCCAGGCGTGCATCTAGTAAGTGAGCGCGCTTCACGCCTGCAGGCAAAGAAAACATTTTACACTTGTGTGACCATGTTTGCACCAAGGAAGTGAGCATGCCTCACACCTTCAAAAAGTGAATACGTTACAGCATTTGTGCGACCATAAATGCATCTAGGAAGTGCGCATGCTTCCCACCTGCAGACCGCAGAAAAATATTAGACACACAAATGCAACCAGTGAGTGACGTTGCTTTTCAGGTGCAAAGCATGGATGAAGGAAAGCACAATTGCTGTCATATTGTGCACAGCAATCGTGCACAGCAGACCAGGTGACAGCATTCATGCCTTCATTCATGCATCCAGTCAGCAACCTCAATTTGCTGCTGCAGAGCAAGGAGCAATATGTGTCTTTGTATGTGTACTTGCATGTGTATTCATATTCACAAAGGTTTAAGCTCTGAATATGCGCCTAGCATCATACAGCATACAGCACATAAGTTATAATCAAGTAGCCTGGTAACGAATACCACCGCAAATGCCCCCCACGAACCTGTATCCGTCTTATTTCCCACTTTCTATGGACAATAAAAAGTCAGCCCATGAGTCAATCCACAAGTATCAAGCAACAAACACGCAGCAGCTGTAAAGGCATGTGAATAGGAGCTAGCTTCTTGGTACAGTGCAGGTCCACGTGGCGCTTGCGGCCAAGATACAACCCTTTCTAAGACATTCCAAAGCGTTTCAAGATACAGCTACCAATACACAGCAGCTAGTAAGGTACGTGAATGAAAAACTAGCTTCTTGGCACAGTGCAGGCAGGTCCAATAAGCGCTTGCCACCAATATACAACCCTTCCTAAGACATTCAAAAGTTTTCCAGCTATTGAAAATTTTAAAGCAGTGAAATTAGACAATTATAAGTACACTTCTTGCCCCACTGGGCACCCACGCAGGTAGAACCTCACATACACACACACTCGCAAACACACGGCATTCCAACTGACTCACCTTTGCAGCATGTCATCACATGTGAGGACACAGCAACAGAATACCGCTTCTCACACTCACAATCTATACATCTGAATCCACAATCCCTTTGACACTCCATAGCTAGGGTTGGACGAAACCATACATACATACGTATATACGGTGTATATACGGTATTTTTAACAGGGATATTACCATACATACGGTCATATACGGTGTGCAGATTCGGTTCTGGCCAACCCTACCCATAGAACAACCATCAGCTTCCCTGACTCACCTTTGCAGCACGCAATCACGCTGGAGGACACGGCAGAGGGGTAGCCGCTCACACTCCACACATCCAAGTCCATCAGGATCTCGTTCTGCCTATTTGTCGCCAAGCTGCGTGCAAAAACAGAGGAGGAGCTATGCCTTGTGCGTTTAAGCTGCTGATGTGCAAACGAGATGTGCAAGAAGATGTGCAAACGAGATGTGCAAACAAGATGTGCAAACGAGACGTGCAAACGAGATGTGCAAACGAGACGAGACGTGCAAACTAGAAGAGACGTGCAAACGAGATGTGCAAACGAGATGTGCAAACGAGACGAGACGTGCAAACGAGACGAGATGTGCAAACGAGATGTGCAAACGAGATGTGCAAACCAGACGTGCAAACGAGATGTGCAAACGAGACGAGACGTGCAAACGAGACGAGATGTGCAAACGAGATGCAAGAAGCCTAGTTGGATATTGCATCTCAGCCAACGCCTTGTATTGCTGTCATTCTATTGTGATTGCTAGCCAGCAAGTAGCCTATGCAGCAGTTTTTACTACTGACAAATCACAACCGATTGCTTGTTTGTGGAAGCAAAGCCTACCTAAATTGTCCTGCTCAAAGTACACCATGGCACGCATAACTGCAACTGCAATAAGCAACACCATATCCGCAACACCATTAAAATAGCAAGTTTAACCGCAACAGCATATCTGCAGCTGCAATAAGCAACACCACAACTGCAACACTATGGCAAGCAAAACCGCAACAGCAGCATGGAGCTGCAGAGTGAGCCTCAGAGCATTGCCATGCCCCAGCCGATTCTGTCTGCTTTGCTTATCATTAAGGAGGCTGGGCAATACCCTAGCTAGCCATTTCCCTGCACATAGTCAATCATCTGACAATATGTTTCAAAAGTGCAGCTGCTCTGCTGAGTACACTTGAGCTAAATCCCTTTGCGCACCGCTTTTTGATGCGAGTGGCGTGGGCAGGACTTGTTGTGTGTGTGCCGATGGTGCTGGAAAACGTGGTGGATACTCCCCCTATATGTGTGCGCGTGTACGTTTGTTTGTGCATATGTCTGTGTCTGTGTCTGTGTCTGTGTGTGTGTGTGTGTGTGTGTGTGTTGACACAATATGTGCAGATATGGAGCAGCACATTGCAAACAAAATGTCACACAATGCAGGAGCATGACAAATTCCACGTTCTGCGACAGTGTGTAGATATGGAGCAGCACAATACAAGAACCAAGCAACACCAAGAAACGCAGTGTACACCCTTCATCATTGCCTTCAGTAATGAGGTGCGCATTCAGCCAGCTCTCAGCGTGCTTTTTTGGTTTAAATAGGCAGGACCCGTACCTAAGCCACGTGACCCTGATTACATCTGGGTTGAACTCAAGTATGCAGATGGACTTTCTGACACAATCGAATGATCAAGCACATTTCGATTTGCACTTGAGCTAGTTCTACTTTCAACCTAAATTGCTACCAAAATATTTGCTATCAATCAATGTGAACACATTCAGGACGAGAAGCAACGAGACATAAGCCTGGGTTGTGGCCTGCTTTTTCTCTGCTGCATGCACCGTAGTCACTAGGAAGGTCTGAGAGGCAGAAACTTCTACTTAACGCCTTAAATTTCTCTGCACTGCACGCACCCCTATCATCAGCAAGGACTGAGCAAGGCAGACACAAACGCTATCACATCAACGCCTCTTATTTCTCTGTGCTGCACGCACGCCTAACATCAGCAAAGTCTGCAAGGCAGAAGCTACTACTCCAAGCGTTGAATTCCTCTGTACTGCACGCACCCCTATCATCAGCAAGGTCTGCCTGCAATTCCCCATCTGATGAGTCCGAGCTCTCTGGCTTCATCACCATGCTGGCTCGCACGGTGTCTAGGTCCTCTGAGCTCAGGGACTCCTGGATACATAGGCAAACAAACATGCATGCTAAGGGAGATCCACAGCATAATCAAACTCACACTGTCTACAGAACCTCTGTGCTCAGGGACTCCTGGATACATAGGCAAGCACATACACACACATACATGCTACAGGAAGCCCCACAGCATATGGTATCTACAGATCCTCTGTGCTCAGGGTCTTCTAGATGCATATACACCGGTACGCACATACAAGGGTTGGCCCAAACCATACATACATACATATATACGGTGTATGTACGTAATTTTGGCAGTAAAATTACCATACATCACAATAATTGTGAAACCGTGTGTTGTTCTTTTACCTCCCATTCTGCGAAAGATCAAATGTCAATGCATTCTGCGATAGATCAAATGTCAGTGCAGATAGATCAAATGCCAATGCACATACGATTTGCAACTTGCGCAAGCATATCTCTCTTGCCCTGTTGCATTATTTTGCCTAATAATTCAAAGATGCAGTGGGGAGCTTTTAAGCTGTACAGAGTGTGTGTGAGTCAACACTGCCAGTCAGCACTGTCGGTCAGCACTGTACAGAGTGCATGTCAGTCAGCACTGTCGGTCAGCACTGTCAGTCAGTCAGCTGTACACAGTGCATGTCAGTCAGCACTGTCACTCAGCACTGTACACAGTGCATGCCAGTCAGCACTGTCAGTCAGTCAGCTGCACACAGTGCATGTCAGTCAGCTTGCACGCCTGGTGAGTATTTTGCGAGCACCGCTCCAGGCACTTGCTGCTTAGGTTTAGATTCACAAAAGCAAGGAATTGGGTAGACCTGCAAGTGCATCTGCACACACGCATACAAACACAAACGCACAAGCATACACATACGCACACGGGCACACCTGCAGTGTTTTCATGAGCATGTCTTGAGCGTCACTGAGGGGAAGCCACTGCGGAAGTTGCAATCGGGCCACCTCATCCATGTGGATGTTGAACAGCTTGTCTGCACCAAGCTGCGGGGTTTGTGTGCAAGCAAAGCAGCGTCATAAACAAGGCACAGCCTCTAAAGGAGTGATGGCAACTTTTGAAAAGATTGCGCTTGGCGGTTCCTACTCAAGTGTGGTTAGGATGACTTGTCTGCACCAAGCTGTGGGGTTCATGTGCAGATGAAGTAGCACTGGTCACCCTCCAGCACAGAAAGGCTTGAGACACGGTCAGTGTATTACTTGGCAAAGACAATTGCAAATAAGATTGTCGAGGCTGCTGTCAGGCTGCCATTCCATCTACGATGTTCTACCGTCTGTTGCACCTATTCGCTGAATAACTTCACGTTTGGGTCAGGATAATTTTTTGTAGTGACTAGGCTTCACAATAGCAAGTGCGCTAGTTTTAGGGTACAGCAGAGAGGTACAGAAGCTGGTGCAATCCCATGGCAGAAGCCTTTTTGCGTGTACAGCAGATAGCATTGCTGTGCAGAAAGCAACCCTTCCAGCAGGCTCGCACAACTCTCACACAGACACGCACACACCTCCTATTCTACAGATAGTTGAGCAAAGCCATTTGACGGATGCAAGTGCTGCCACATGCCTGCAAGTGCAAGTGCAAGTGCAAGTGCAAGTGCAAGTGCAAGTGCAAGTGCAAGTGCAAGTGCAAGTGCAAGTGCGAGTGCGAGTGCGAGTGCGAGTGCAAGTGCAAGTGCAAGTGCAAGTGCAAGTGCAAGTGCAAGTGCTTCCACACGACTGCAAGGCAATTTTATGAACAGCGCCTGCTCAGGTGTTTGAAATCACTCAATCAACACAAAGCTCGCACAGGCACCAGTGCACACACCTCCAACGCAGCGTGCAGCCCAACCTCAAAGGTGTTGCAATTCAGAACGTCCCCTCCCGCTGTGAAGCCTGCAAGTGTTTGTTTGGTTCGGTATATGGTTTGGTTGGTTTGATATGTGGTTTGGTTGGTCTGATTTGTGGTTTAGTTGGTTGCAAAGAAATGGACGTGACACAAATCGACTGCTGTGTGAAAATAGCAGTTTAGCGGTTAATCAGTTGCACAGGTGAGGATGCGAATTTAGGAAAGGGATGTAGTAAGAAAGTGTATTAGCAAGCGTCTGGTGAAATAAAAACACTAAGAGCAAAGTAAGGACAAAAGAAAAAATAGGGCGAGCAAAAAATGACGAAAACACCTTGCGAAACATTTTAATGCAAGGTTTTAAAGGTTTAGACGCACCAATGAGACCATGCTGATTTCCTGATTAGTGACAGTTCTCAAGGATAGATTATATTACATAGTTAAATCCTAACAACAAGGGTTTGCAAAGGGCAAGGCAGCGATTTTAAACAAACTGCGGGACCTTTAATGTCCCCAACTCCTACATACACGACAACTCTCTCTGCTCTGACAAACCATCATACTATCATACTAGATCTCAATGACAAGGCAAAAGGTCAGAGCAGCGCTGTACAACGAGCTGCAAAATTTTCAGAGTTCCAAAGCACACCACTATCAATGCTTCAGCCTCAGCCTCACCAAGGTTACTAAGAAGGACCACGTTTCCACCGTCCAGCTGGCGGTGAATGTCGCCTTTGAGCACGAAACGAACCTGCACAGCCCGAGGGATTTGCATGAACATCAGTGCAACGCATAGAGCAACGAGGTATCTGTGTGTGAACCGAAAAGAATGGGACGAGGCAAGGGAAGTAATACGCAAGCATGCAGGGGCAGAAGAGAGTAGGAGCAAGAGGCAACAAGGAAAAGGAAGGGGACAAAGTGCGCTCAGGAGAACGGAATAACAATGACCGTTTACCAGGTGCTCATTCAAGCAAGCACACGCATCGACTTTTCAAGTAAGCTCACACACTGTAAAAGCAAACGTGCACACACATGCAGGGGGTTGCTGATGCGCTGCAAGCTTTTGGAGGGTACTGCAAGTGAGCCTGCACCGAGCAAGCTTTTGGGCCTCGCATGCAAGGCCGTCTCGTACGCCAGTCTAAGTGTCGTTGGAGTATCATGAAGCACGACTCATGATATGCTTGAAGGCGTGAAAGTCAAGGCTGGACATAGTTGAAGCTATGTGGCCGTGAGTTTCTTGTATGAATTACCTCTATCATGATTGAGAATTCCTATCAAATCAGTATACAACGGACCTGCATCGTAGTACTAGGTCACTAGGTCTGTTGAATTCCTATCAAAATCAGTATACAACAGACCTGCATTACTACAAGAGGATACACCCACTCCTCCCACGACAACACACTCCTCCCACGACATTAAGTTCACACCACATCATTTCAGCTACGCATCAAACCATTTACGTACCAAGCAATGACACACCAGCAACTGTTTCGTGCACAGCATCTACCATACACCAGCATCTCGCAAGTTGTAAGTGCACAGCATCCACCACACACCAGCAACCGGCAAGTGCACAACATCCACGCACCTCTCCCGTGTACTCAAAATCCACACCACATCATTGCAGCTACACGTCACAACATGTACGTACCAAACAATGTACACCACCAGCGAATGCTAAGTGCACAGCATCCACACACCTCTCCCGTGTACCCAAAGTCCACACCATCTACAACCCCTCTCCGTTTTGCCGCCACGTAGTTGCCGGACACGACGCGCAAGGCAGGCTCAAAGTGAATCTCCTCGCCTGCACCCTTGGTGTGGCGGCGGATCATGGGAATGGCAGGGCCCTGCCAAAACAATGTAAATGTGTGTTGTGGCTGTGTGTGTATGTGTGTGTGCGATATTATGTATGAATGATTGAGTATGTAGATGCGGGCACGTGCGTACGTGGGCGCCTCAGCAACACACTGTCTGCAGGCACTTTACTGTTGTCCTTACTGTGTACGCTCTAAACTTTTTGTCCTTAGTCTTTTTCTGTCATATCACATCTGTGATTGTTCACTCTTTAATTACAGAGTCTTGCTCCTTTAGTCAGGCCAGCCATCCCTGTGAGAGTTATTGCCCCAAAGCAGAAAGGTATGTAGGAACCTTAATTAGATGTATCTTAGCGCCCCTGTACACTCAGTTTGTGGCGAAAGGTGCCCAGGTGGGCAGAATGGAAATCCCCGCCAGAAATGGATTTCCAAAAGCTCCTCCCTGGTACCATCAACTTACCAGGTGTGTTTGCAATAATATTGGGGACATTTTGGTGAAGGTCCGGGGGTCTGGGGTGAAGGTCCGGTTTTGGACCCCCTTTTGGCAGGGAAACTACGAATAACCAAGGCTTTGAGCGGGATGCATGGAATAAGTCTGTGCTCGGAGGGGCTGAGCAGAGCCTGGCGTTTTCTTGATAATCTCAGCTGTTGCTGCCCACCACGGCCCACCCCCAGCATTTCAAACCATAATACTTGACAGGGCATGCCTTGGGAGCATACTAAAAGGCTCCCAACACTCAGGTGATGGCTAGAGAGCGTGTTTCCAGGGTTTTCAGAAATGCACCATTTTTGCCCAGCAAACGGGCCCACGCACTGTCCTTTAGGGGCAAATTTCCAACCCCCCTTTTTTTGCTTGATGGGTATGGTTTGACCCTAAACCTATCTGGTGACAAAGGAATTGGTGAAATTCGGACCCAAACCCGCATTTCTACACCCGTACCACCTTTATGGCAGGGGAATGGCACAAATCTAGCCCCCCACTCACACCCTTGACCCCAAACTCATTAATTTTATGCAGAAGTGTTACAATTATGTATAGAAACCTTTGGGTGACCTCAAATGTGCAATTCAGGGGCATAAATTCCTCCTTTTTGGGTAGGGCTTGGCTGGGCTGACTCTTAGTGATACATCCTTTTAGCAGGTAGAGGTTCTTGTCAACTGTAGGTAGAAAGTCCTTAGAGGTTGGCCAGGGCTGCATGCATACAAGCCTTCCCTGCCAACAAGTGCAGTAATTACACCTTATATGCATGGATTTGGCCAGCCGATTCCTATGCATACCTAGTGGGATGAAAATTGAGCTTGCTCATGAATGTAGAACAGGTTTGCTTCCAAATTACACCTTCACACCCCCATTCTCACCCACCCCTCTCCCACCCCCACACCCCCATTCTCGCCCACCTTGCTGAGGTACTGCTCGCAGTTGATGCGCACTTGGCCTGCTGCTTCCACTGCAGCCTGCAGAGCTCCTCGGTTCGTCACGCGGTAGCCGCCCACCCATGCAGGTTGCAAGTTGCGTTGCCGCAGCAAGCTGTCGATCAAGGGCTGGGCTCCGATCACGAGCACCAAGCGGATCCCCAGGCCTGGAATCAAGTGGGTGTTTACAATGGGTGTTCAAGACATCATCCAAATACGTTTTGCACTG
>Ga0307942_1000540_pt1:0-7500 | contig 26761 bp, 31 predicted proteins | sample OrgLakmetagen175_FD_201846 | JGI IMG/M metagenome (GOLD analysis project Ga0307942, IMG submission 201846) | Saline water microbial communities from Organic Lake, Antarctica - #175 | ecosystem: Environmental > Aquatic > Non-marine Saline and Alkaline > Saline | place: Antarctica: Organic... | reverse complement strand
CCTTTTCTCTGGCTTGCCATCTGTGCCACAATTTGTAAATTGGGCCAGATTGGGCTAACAGATTTGCAGATTTGTGACAAGAGCTTGTGGAGAATTTATTCAGATCTTACTACTACTAATTTATTCAGAAATCAAGGGCTACTTTGATGAAGCCTTACGCTGTAACACCCTCTCACCCCTTAGTTAGGAATTCATCCTATAAGAAAGCTCAAAGAGCAAAAATGGTGCACACCTGCTTTTTGAGGGCCTCTATTTCGCTGGGAGGCTCGCCCTCCTTGGACACTGCCTTGGCAGCTGTGAGCCGCTCGTACTCAGTTTGCAGCCCCTTTGTCTGCAGCCACCATGTGCGTGTGTGTATGTGCATGTATGTCTGTTTTCTGTGTTGGTCACCCGGTCCTGTTAGGCGTAAGCCACGTGGCCACTATAGTAACTTGAGTTGTACGCCTCCATCTTTTCCTTGGTCAATACGAGGAATGAGTTCCGCAGCCTGCATGCTTTTTATATACCTTAACCAGAAATTGTGGACGACCAACCATATATGATAAGCCACCCATTGATCAATGCTCTCCTTTCCTGACCCCTAAACAAAAAATAGACCTGCTCGTTTTGTTTTTCCCTAAAGTGCACATTTATCCGCCTTCTGCTCTTTCGTGTTGCCCCTCTATTACGCACACAGCACCCTTGGCAGGGAAAGTTGAGAGTTTTAGTTCAAACATGGTGTTAGAATAACCATACTGTTACGGGTAAGAACAATAGGCACTACGACTTTGACCAAGCCTACACACCTGGCGCTTCAGGGCATCCAAGTTCTTAGACATCTTGTCCTCTTTAACGTACACAGTCGCCAAAGTTCGGCTGAAAGCGATGAGTACGATGTTCAGGAAGCACAGGGTACAGGAGACCTGGGCCCTGAGGGTGTCTATTGTGACAAGGGCTGCAGCAGACAAAGGAATCAGCAACATAAAAGTTGGCTCAGAGGCTTGGAAACCTGTTCAATATGGCACTTGATTTGTGTAGCTTGATGCTGCAGGGGTGTATATACGTTGGTGCCGTTTTAAGCCACAACACGGGTGCAAGCCAAGCAAGAAAAAGAAAAAAGAACAGAGGCATGCGTGCGTCACTCACTCTCACGCATGCCAGAGGTCTCCTGGTGTGAATGCACTTGCATGAGCTCCCAGCCGCTGCAATCCGCAAATGTGCATGTGTGTGAGGTGACTTGTGAGTGCATAAAAGCCTGTTGTTGGTACGTGTTGGTACGGATACGTGATGCTACATGCGAGTGAGTGGAAACGTGCTATCTGTGTGAGGTGTGAGCGGTGTGATGGGATGAGCTATCTTATATAAGTTGAGTGCGGCAGTAGACCAGTGAACAAAAAAACACAACCGAGTGGACAGACACGTTACATTCTATTGCCATGCGCATTCCCAAATAAATGAGCACGTGCATGCATTATAAGTTTTTGGTTGGGTGGCTTGTTGTGTTGGCTTCGTTGTGACGCAACACGCGTTTGCCAAGGTATTTATGTGAACATTGTGAACATGAGAACATTTGTGCTATGTTCATTGCGCAGGTGCATGTGCGTTGTGTGTACTCACCTGCTGCAGAATAGCGCTGCTAGTGCTGCTGATAATGTGAACACCACACCGTTGGCAGTGGCTGCGTGTGGGTGTTTTTACAATAGAAAATGTGTGTGGGGAATATGTGTGTGTGTGTGCGTGTGTGTGTGTGTGTGTGTGTGTGTGTGTGTGCGCGCGTGCGCGTGGGTGCGTGTGCGTGTGCGTGCGCGTGTGCGTGCGCGTGCGTGTGCGTGTGCATGTGCGTGTGCGTGTGCGTGTGCGTGTGCAAGTGCGTGTGCGTGTGCGTGTGTGTGTGTGTGTGCGTTAATACTCACTGTGTGTGCATGTGCTATACTCACCGTTTGACTTGCTCTTGTAAATTAAATAGGAGAACCAGAGAGAAATATGCGGTAGCAGTAAGGGCAGCGTGTACAGCAACTGAAGGCACAGCAAGATGAACAGCGGGAGCTGGAAGACAGAATCCATGACAGCTTTAGTCTCGGTACCCAATAAGTTAGTTTCAAATGGGAGAAAGAGAAGAAATATCCATGCAACTGACAGCTAAAATAAAAAATCAGACCTTCACCAACAACACAGAACATGCAAGCTCTTCAGGCAAGCAACTGGAGCTACGCTACTGCAGAAGGTCTTTGGAGGCATGGAAGGCACGGCAATAATTTGTCTTTGTCAAGAAGGCGCGTGTTTTGTGCTGCTCAAGAAAAACCACAGCTCGTCATCACAGGCAAGTAAGGCTGTGACACTCAACAAGTAGCAACGTGCGCAAGCAACTGGAGCTTCGCTGTGACTGAGGAGCGTGACTTACAAACGTTGGCAGCATTTTTTTTCTCAGACCAGCCTGCTCAGACAGACAATTTTGTACATCCCTCATGCAGTTTGCGCACACATCATCTCTCGTCTTGTGTTGTTTTAATTAGTGCTAGTGTCAGGGACCCAAACTCGAAAATCAATCTTCACAGGTCAGAGCAACCAGCAAGTCGTTCATGAGCTTGCAGTTCGAGCGCTCGCTTCTTCCGCCCAGCAAGGTCAAGGACAACGCTGGGTAGTTGGTATAGGAGGGGCACCTGGAAGCGGTCAGTAAAGTTTATGAGTGTGTGTGAATGAGTGAGAGTGTAATAAGTAATAAGCAAATGTCAGCGCCTTGGTGCTGGTCGATGAACAGTAAGAATTTGAGTCAAGATTACAAAGTCTACAAGTGAGGTTGAGACATCTTAGCGCTGGTGGACGAGGTTATAAGCAAAAGCCTAACAATCTATATTTGTGTGCTAAGCAGCGTAGTTGGATGAATCAAATCCTCACTCATTACTACTTTGCAGGCAAGAGCACACTAGCTTTAAACCTTTCTAATGAAGTAAATTGGCTTGCCGGATCTCCATCGCTACCCATCTCAACCGTACTTCCAATGGGTGGGTAAAGAGGAACTTGAGGTGGGCGGTCTGTTCTATCAATTCCCAGGTAGCTGTATTTTGGTAAAAGTGAGTATTGAGGTGTATGGTCATTACTAGGTATAAAACTTGTTGAGCCAATTAAGTACTAATATTCAATTTGTCATAGTTGCTTGGCATGCACACCGTTTTGGGGCCCAAGAAGCCGCCGCCTAAAACCCGTGTGTGTGTCCATGCTTGCTTGCAGACGGTTTCCATTATTTCCGCACAGAACTAGACCAGATGCCCGATCCAGAGGTGTGTTTATTAGGAATTCACTGTTGTGAAGAGCATTGCACATGTTCCTTCTATTCATTTACTATAACAAAACTGGATTGCGTCAGTGAAATTGATCAACGTTGATTAGGCAAGGCCATCAAGAGTCAGCAGTCTGTTCACTTAATGTTGGTGTATACTACCTAACCTGTGCGTGGTGTAAAACAATCTTTGCTAGTTGTTGTGCTTACCTTTGTTTACACAAAATTACAAGAAAGAAATTAAAGACATGCGTGTGCTGAGCAAGAAATGCAAAGCCTCCACTAGCTTTGTCGTCCTCTCTTTCTGGAGGAGGGGGGGCCACATTTTCCCATGACCCACCTGAGGCAGCTCTGCATCCTCTGTCACTATTTAGGAAGCACGCGCAAGGAGAGGGGCACCTTTCACTTTTGATGCCGCCAAATTTGTGGCAGTCTGCCAACAGCTCAAGAACCCACAGGCAGACACTGTCTTAGCTCCAAGCTTTGACCATGGTGCGATCCTTGGAGGCAGCATATTCCTTTTTTCAAGGCAGCCCAAGTAATCATGTATCCTTCATGTACAGCAATCTACATCATTTTTGGAATGATTGCTGCTGCTGCTGCTGCTGCTGCTGATGATGATGATGATAATGATGATGATGATGGTGGTGATCTAGTTAAGAGCCTGCTCTGTCAGATGCATGCCACTTTGCACATGAATGAACTAGTCCAATCTGAAAAGCCACACACTATGTCGTGCTTTTTATTCATAGTTCATAGGTCATTGTTTGTCGTTCCTTCAATTGCGACACCTTTGACCATTGCTTACCTGCTATTGCCTAAAATGCCTGCTGTTTGCACGTTTGCACCCATCACCCTTTCACCTTTACCCCTGCCTACTTCTTATCTACGACTCAATCACTTTCATCCTTTTTTTCAAGGCGTGGGAGACCCTAATCCGGACGCAATCAAAATCCTTCCATCTCACAGGTATGGCCTAATTTCACTGTTCAGCTGAAACGAGCTTCATTCCCACAGCTTTTGGTGTACAGCTACACCCCCTCTGCAGCCGGAACAACACAGATTGGACTTTCACTACACTCTCTTTGCATCGATATAAGGATTTTGTTCTACTTTGCACGTCTAAGCCAATCACCTTTGCTCACAGATTGCAAGACAACATTTGGCAAACCCTCAAATGAAAATGAAGATCGGTCCCTATATTATGTTGCTGCTTGTTATTTCTGCAGGATTGTATTCGTCTGGTGCTTGTTATTTCTGCAGAATTGTTATTGTTATTTCTGCAGGATTGTACTTGTTGAAGGCAATTACATAATGCTACCTGACGAGCCATGGAGCCAACTTCGTGATCTACTAGACGACCGTGTGTTCGTTGACACTGACATTAATGTTTGCATGGAGCGTGTGTACAGGTGCGTGTGCAGTGGTTTATGGCACTAGCACCCCTCATTACAATATCGCATGATCAGGATTAGCAAGTATCACGCATACACAATGTATGTACACATTTTTAATGCCTGGGAAATATCTGATATTATGGCCATGTGCACCGTGTGTGATCGATTCCGGCCAACTTTGCTTATGATCGTCGCTCTGTTTTTCTTCGATGATTGTCGCTCTTAAATTTGCAAATTTAAGTCAAGCCTTAGGTACAGCTGCACTTCGTTTCTCTAGCCGCCTGCCTTGTGCTAAGAGGGGGGGGAAAGCAATGCAGGCAGTGAAGCCGTTCCCCACATCAATTCCTCCATTGCAAAACCAAGGAGTTGAAAAGTTGATAAGGTTGGAGCGGACGAGGGGGGCGACTGACTCAGTGTCGCACCAGGAATTTGTCATGGGTATTAACCAATAAAACCTTTGTTGCAGCACTTCTGTGAAACCTTGGCTTGTATGTATTAAGCTTATAAAATTTTCTATGCAAAGGAAAAAGGATCAGCCGGTTCTTTGTTTGATCAGTGTAAGAACAGTGCTTAAAGTGTTTATGCTGAGTGGTGGGGAGGCCCGCCTCCAAACTACCTGAATCCCGTAAGATGCATCCCCATGGCGAACACACAATGCACTTGGCAGAGTGAATAAAATGTTTTGAACGTGATATATATAGCATAGAAAGGGGCAAAAGATTGTTTCTGCTAAATGGAGGAGCTACGGCCCAAACATTTGCCTGGGCTTATGGCACATAATCACATCAATTGCGGCCTTAATACTAGGGGGGTTGTTGTTCATGCAATCACAAACCCGCTGATCCTCCCCCATCTTGATTTCTCACAGCAGATTGATGGTGCTTTTTAAATTTAGCAAACTCCCAGACAACATCACTTTCTGATGAATGCCAGAAAAAGTGATGGCACATGTGTGTTATTTCCATCCTCTGAGATAGAAACACCGTTCATTCCAAATACCTACCAAATATGGTGCCTTTGCAGGCGGCAAACAGGGCATGGCAACACCCCAGATCAAAGCAAAGAGCGAATTCGTCGGAACGATAGGCCAAATGGAGAGCAGGTCCAGACAACAAAGGCGTTTGCAGATGTCGTCGTAGTGCCTGTATGATATATTTTGCGATGAGCGCTTGTACTGCTCCTTTTTAATCTGTTGCAATATATTTTGGAGAATTTATGCCATTAACTAAGACCGGCAGTGCTGTCTTGCACGTACGGACGGACCTGCTGAGGCTTTTGCTGTCTTTAAGCGAGAGAGAGGGGGGGAGAGAGAGAGAGAGAGAGAGACACTAAGGAAAGAAAAAACAAGCAGTATAAATGCTGTCAGCGTGGATAACTCAAGCATCCTAATCATTGGCAATCTCTTCCTCTTGAGAAAGGTTTGATGGCAGAGCATTACATATTTCTTTTCTGCAAATGACACCTGCATTCGTCCAAAACGAGTTACTTAAGTCTTTTCCGACAAAACCTTCATTGATCAGTTATTAGTATTTTGCATAGCATTTTGTGGACTGAAATGGTATGAAACCTTTTTTTTTAGGACTTGATTTGTGGGTAACGTGCTGATGAATGCTTGTATAGCATTGAGATCTGAGAAAATGGAAAGCCTCTCTGCTGAAGGTAACAATTGACAGGTGTTAAGAGTGGGCTGGGGGAGGGTCTACCACTCTTGCTAGTCAGAAGATGGATGAGTGGGGATTGGGTTATTGTGGGTATCATGTCCAAATCAATTTCCGCAGAGCAAATAAAGCATCAGTGCACTCGTTCCCAAGGATGCCAGTTTTTTGGTGATAAACATGGCACGGCGAGTAAAAAGGGACATACACGCACACACCTAAAGGTTCGGAAAAACCTGATTATTTAGAAACATAGTTCTGTTACGGTTAGTTCAGTTGACAGGTTGAATTACCAAGTAGGGGTAATGACCGACTGAGGAAACAACAAGACTGAGGAGCAGTGAAAGTTGCGGCCCCTCCTGTGCAGGTTCCAGTAAGTGCTAACTGCTTAGCTGTTTATCAATAGCTTGCTGCCAACGTCAGGAATGGCCGGGACGGGCGGTCTGTTCAAACCATGTGGTGGTGCATTAGTGTACTGCAGCTCTGCACTTTCTTTACCTGGTGCTCGTTTGAGAGCTCTAAGACTCAAGATTCCCCTTAGCCTCTTCTTTGTGACTTCTTTATCACGTAATTTCTCCTCCTCGTACTTTGATGGTCCTATCTCTCCGACAGGGCATTTTTTTAATGCTGGTACAGGAGGGCAAAAAAAAAAGTGGTGGAACATCCCTCAAAAAATGGGTGGGACCCCCTCTGAACCATTTATCCACCCCCAAAACCCCCATTGCAGTAACCCTACGCGGACAAAAAGGGTATCAATCTGCTCCTTTTTCAATTCCCCATCCATCTACATACTCACCATACTGAAAAAGTGAGTTGCAGCAGAGTTATGGGACAGAAACTGAGCAGCGGACGCCCATGCATACCTGCCCTTCCAGGCACCCACAACTTGCTTGCAAGTTCACTAACTGCCCTGCCTCCTGACTTCACCATTTATAATCACATCATACATTATCGCTATCCTGGAAGTTTGAACTGATTTGCTGCATGTTCACCTTTACACCCCCTGCCGCCCACTCCCTTGCGCGCATGGCACTGACTCCCAGCCATGCACACAGACCCCCCCTTTACTCAATTTACTCAAAGAGGGTGCCAATAGACAGTTCTCAAGCTCAGGAAATTAATGGTGTCTTTTACATTCTGTAGAAGTGGCCCAAAAAAATTCTGGAGGGGGTGTCCCAAAAAGTCGAACCCC
>Ga0307942_1000538_pt1 | contig 26783 bp, 27 predicted proteins | sample OrgLakmetagen175_FD_201846 | JGI IMG/M metagenome (GOLD analysis project Ga0307942, IMG submission 201846) | Saline water microbial communities from Organic Lake, Antarctica - #175 | ecosystem: Environmental > Aquatic > Non-marine Saline and Alkaline > Saline | place: Antarctica: Organic Lake... | reverse complement strand
AGACACACTCTTAGCTTGTGCTCTTGCGAGCGTGGGCCAATTTCTCAGACTGTGGTTTTTCAAGGAGGGTTTTTCTGTTTAGGCAGGAGTTTTCCTTTTCCCAGTCTTATAGGTTTTTTTTCCTTCGTTCTGTCAGGCCCTTGCTGAGGACCGTGTAACAACCCTCACCAAAAAAAAATATATATTTGGTCTTGAAGGGGACATCGGATGATGTTAGGTAAGCATTGCTAGTGGCTCCATTGGCATTGCCGTCCTTTATGAGGGTCTGCTGGTAGTACGCATGGTAGTTGACAGTAGTACTGGAAGACGTCGTGCCTGGAATGGAGCTCGGTTAACTCTTTGAGAATAAAGACCCAAGTACTTGAGGGGCTCTATTGTGTGAATGTTGTAAATGGTCCCGCCCACTCCCAAAAGGATGGTGTGGAGGGTGGTAGAAGCTCCTGGATGTTGCAGAAATCTTTGTGCTGTTCCTGTGCAGCGTTCAGCTGCAGCTGGTTCTGAGGTCTAGTGTCTTCACAATACTTAATCTCAATGAGGTGGATGTCACAAAGTGCGCTGAAGTCTTTGGGTCGGTGCTGCTGTCGGGGGAAGATTGATCTGCTGATGGCTGGCGGTGCTTCTGTGGTGCTCCCAGTCTCCTAAGTGCCCCCTGCCACTTCATAGAATCCACCCCCCTCTTGCTGTAGCAAATCACTGTCACAGCACAATACAAGGCTCAGCACATCAAGCAATACCCCCCTAATCAAAAAGGTACAACTGTACAGGTATAATAAGAACCTTGTAACCTTGTGATGTAATCTTGTTGTATAATAAGAAGTTTAAGAGGTTGAACTGTAAAAAAGATTAAAACAAAATGATATTTAGAGCAAGGGCCGAGTCTCTCAGGCAAAGGCTGGGAACTGCACTTCCGACTGGCAATTCTCCTTCTATTCTCTCTCTTTCTCTGCTGCTTCTCAATCCAACTTGCTTTAACACACTGACAGATACATATACGATACCACACACACTCTAGTCGCATGCCGCGCCTTTCCTCCCCAGGGTTGGGAGGCTTAACCATCTGGCCGAGCATTGAGTAGTTTCCTGAGGTAATCGAATACCGAATTTTAAAGTTAGAAAATGCTATCTTCATTAAAATGGCTCCTCCAGCTTATTGAACGAGATTAGTAGTCAAAACTACCTCAACTGAAAAGCCGGTCAACCAAATCATAAGTTTTGTCACTGCCATCAATTGGCGTGACACTCCATTTCTAGTCTGTTGCTTTTTTGTTTTCACGGAGATGGGCAGCATCTGGACGCCTATTTTTGTCCAATGGTTCAGATGCATCATACGATTTTGGAACAGTTTACTCTCTTCAAACAATCCTCTTCTTGAGAAAGTTGTGCGGGCTGACCTACTTATTGCAAATAGAATTGATACATGGACTTATCAGGTTCTACACGCACTCCAAGATTCCCCTGCGTCTCAGCAATTTTTGAATGCCATACGATCTCGCGAGTCTATCAATTTGAAATAGTTTTGAGCTCACTTGCTTTGCGCGAACATATCATTGGGAGCTGGAAAGAACTTGATAATTTGACATCACATGATAATCATCATTCCAGCGGAATTATGAGGACTTATCACACACATTTTAGTGTACCTTTGGGGATTGCTCCGGGCTGGTGAGATGGCACAAGAAGAAATCACAAGCCTGTGTTACCTATATATAGAGCGATGTAACCTTACTTTACCTTACCTTAATTACTGGTATGGCATACTACCGCATGTTTTGGTTGTACAGGGTTCCTGTTCTGTATTTTACATGATCAATTTGGTTTTAACAGAAAAGTAATAGCATTGCTAGCGGCTCAGTTGGCACTCTCGTTCTGAATATGGGTCTGGTAGTATTCATGGTAATTTGCTACAGTATTGGCATTTCCAAATTTGGTGTGCTTGTAGGGCGTCACATTGGTAGAACTTTAATAGGTAGGGCATACAGGGGCGTGTCAAAGACTTGGAGAGCGAGCACAGAGGAGAAGTAGAGCGTTCGGAAAGAGCCAGCAATCTTAAATATTAAGCAGACCACGAAAGATTGCACGGCATCACGACGACAAAAGTCGAAAAGTTCATAAAGAAACAAGACGGACATCTACATCTGCAGGGGTGGAACATAGCAGCACCATCCTATTCTTTGAGAAATCCACAACGCACTTTTTTGCCCACTTCTCTGAGAGGGATTCGTTAAAGCCTCCTATGAAAGAGCAGTGAGACAAAAATTCCCCACGTTTTGGAGAAAAATGAGCTATTTTGCTGCAGAACGAGACCTATACATCCAACGCGAGGAGAAATAAAGGTGTAAGTTTCTATCTTCTTCCGTTTCTGGTCCGAGGGGGGAGTGTGGGCTGCAAGATTGAGAGAAAGATGAAAGATGAGCTCACATCATGGGAGTGGAATTGGGATCACACGCATTTCATTCTTGGCACTCCACACGCCTTTTTACACCACAGAGGACCAAAGAGGATGAAAATACATCATTCAGAAGGTGGGGTTTAGATGCTGCGCTTCAAGAATGGAGCCCAGCGCCCGAATCCCATTTAAGAAGAAGCAATATGTTCTTTTAAGTCCATGCATACCAACCTCTGAGATCAGCGGCCTAACCTCCCAGCTGTGTGCTCTTCAAACACACGTTTCTGTCAATCTTCAACGGACAACAATTCAATAAAGCCCTCTTACCTTTAGAAACATCTGCACCCTGTGCTCGGTTCGCCTCTCTTGGGCAGCCTGCAGCATTACGGCTCTCGTATGTCTCAGCAGCACAAGCATGTGACGCAGCTGTGCTGCTAGTTGTTGGTGCTGCTGCAATGTCGACGTGTCTGAGCTAGAGGCGTGTGCGGCTCGCCCTAGCCCTGGCCCAAATCCAAACTGCTGCTGCTGCTGTTGCTGTTGTAATGCTCCCGTATCTTGCTCTAGCCCTACTGCTCTGCGCTGCTGTGACTCAGCAGTCTCAGAGCTGCGTGCGAGTGGAACAGGACCTGGTCTGTTCAATTGCAACTTGTCAGCCTGTTGCTGAGCAGTATGTGCATGAAGCGCATGCATCTCAGGAGCCATTGACACCCCAGCTCTAACATGCTGGTGGTCGTGCTGCTGCTGCTGCTGTTGCTGTGCACAGGGACCATAACCTTGCTTGCTACCAATTGTAGGTTGTGCACTCCTTGCGCTGTCCTCCTGCCCTGCTGCTGCTGAAGGGGAAGCCTGGGTATCAGTGGCAGAGACAGCGCCCTGAGCAGTGTCAGGAGTTGTTGTGGTGGCAGGGAAGAGTGGCGGGCGTGAGGCGGATGCTTGGGCTGAGGTAAAAGCGGATAGGGGGGCGTGGTGTGGGGGAGGGGGTGAGACGAGAGGGTGAGTGCTACTGCTGGAAAGGGCTGCTTGGGAAAGGTGTGGAAGTGCATGAATGGGTGCGCGTTTGGTCTGCACTAGATCACTACGGTTGCTGCTTCTGGTGCTGTGGTGCTTGGTCTTTTTGTTGCTCCTACTGCTGCTGCTGTGAAGCTCACGGTGCCGTGCCGGGGTACATATCAGCCTCGCCTGTAGCGGCAGTGAGTGAGGGTGGTGAAGTTGTTGACCCCCTTGCAATCGTCAGAGGACATACCGGCATTTGTATGGGCAACATGACGCTATGTATGCTCTAGGTCACGAAAAAGGCTGCTTTCCACCCCGGAGCTCTTGCTCGTTGGAAAGACACACACTTTCTCATTCACACATACGCACACAACATTTACACGCACACACATATCAAAGCCGCACCTTCAGCTGCCTCAGCCCCCAAGCAGCCCCCTCGACATCAGTGGCCCTCAAGGCCCTTCCCCCAAAAGCCGCAGGATGTGCACTACGACTGCACCAGCTTGTACGCTCATCCCTTTGGCGTGGCCCTTCTCCTGTCTGCACGCCCAGCAGTTGAGCCTGTAGCTGCACACAGGCAGCCTGCAACCAGCCAGCTGTCACACGGACCTGCGGCACGTGAGTGCGTGTGTAGGATTGACGGGTGTGCGATTGTGTGGAAGCGCGTGCTTTTGTGAAAATGGGCAAACATGTCTTTGGGTGCAAAAATACAAGTTTACGTCTGTGCCTGAGTCTATGTCCTTGTGTGTGTATGCGTGTGTGTGTTCAGTCTGTTTGTATTCTCGTGTTTACAAATGTGCGAACGTGAGACTACTATTTATTTGCCTGTGCGTAAGTGTGCGCAAATGCGCACACATGAGTACGTGTACATTACTGCCCATTTGTGTGTTTGTGTATTCACGTGTTTGGCCTACCTCACTCAGCTGTCCTAAGCGTCTCAGCAGGTTGCACAGAGCACGCGCATCATAGCTACGCAGGGGGGTGCCAAAAGCAGCAGGGCCGGAGGAGGGTGTTACTGTCAGGTTTGCCGTGAGGAAGGAGGGGAGAGAGGGAGGCAGCTGGTCATTGCTGACAGCTTGGGATGGGCTGGGAGGGGATGCGTGAGGTGCCTGCTTTGGGTTGCGAGGGGGGGCGTGGGTGCTTGAAGAGGGAGGCTGTGGGTGCTGGAGACGGGCGAGGGCTGAGATTGCGCGTGAGAGATGCGCTGGAGGCAGGGCTTGCATTCTGTGCTGTAGCTGTGTGACCAGCATTGCATGCACGGCGTCCATGGGTTGAGCGAATAAAACGTGGTGGTGAGGGTCGAGGTGACGGTGTGGCGTCTGGCTCGTTTGTTGCGCCTGTTGCGCCTGTTGCTGCTGCTGCTGCTGCTGCTGCTGTTGCTGCTGCCGCCGCTGCCGCAGCCGCTGCCGCGGCCGCTGCTGCTGTTGCTCTGGAGGCTCTTGGACTGCGCTTTGCTCGGGGGATGGCAGAGCAGACGGCAGCTGAGATGTAGGTCGCTGTGGTGCAATGCGCTGCAGTTTAGGCAGTTGGCCACTCACTTTAGGTGGCTGTGGTGTGCGCTGCTGGGCAGGCCATAAGTAACCCACAGCCCAAGCCAGGCCCAGCAGCGAGTGCGTGCCCAAGCCTTGACATGCTGCAAAGCGAGTGGCATGCACGCGTGAATGTGTGTGCAAATTAGTACAGAGAAGTAGGGCACTGTGTGCATACTGAATGATGGTTTAAGAGATTGGAAAGCAGGTGTGAGAGGCAACAGGATCAGAAGGTCAATGCAACATATTGAAAGCCTGCAAGGTAAAACGACATAATCGTACGCTCTCATACAAATGCACACACATGTGCACATGCGCACATGCACCTTGAGGATGTAGAGTGCCGAAGTGCATAGCAAGGGCTTCTATGACACATATACAAACACACGCAGGCTTACACACACAACACACACACGAGCACACACACACACGCAGGCACACACACACACATGCAGGCACACACAAACACACACGAGCACACTCACACACACCTTGAGGATGCAGAGAGCCTAAATGCATAGCAAGGGCTTCTCGCCATCCACGCAGCTCAGACCCATCCCAGCTGCTCGGTGGCCTAGCACTGGGATGCACTCTATACATGTAGCATGAGCAGGGAGGTGTAAAACACACACATGTAGCATGAGCAGGGAGGTGTAAAACACACACATGCAGCATGAGCAAGGAGGTGTAAAACACACATGTAGCATGAGCAAGGAGATGTAAAACACACATGTAGCATGAGCAGGGAGGTGCAAAACACACACATGCAGCATGAGCAAGGAGGTGTAAAACACACACATGCGGCATGAGCAGGGAGGTGTAAAACACACACGTCAGGAAGCAGCACAAACACATATGCCGTGCCTTTCAAATGTAAAAGCATTAAGACCAGGACAAGGCAAAGGCAGCACTGGTATTGATGCACGGTCAAGGAGTGCTTTAGATGCGGTCAGGAAGAGCACTCGTTCGATTACAGCGCCTTTCTAATCAAACAGGCACTTAAATCGCTCGCACAGCTTCATCTTGCCATCTCGTATGCACCCATGCATGGAAAGAGCTCACTCAATGCCTGAGCCTTGCGCCATCTTATTGCAAGTGCTTTGCACGAACACAAAGATTGACACAAGCTTTTGTGTCCGTAGTTACCTTGTGTGTCCACAAGGATCTTTCAGTCCACCTTCTTCAGTGCATGATAAATACAAACATCTGTAGCAGCCGCTCCACTAAACTCTAGTAAAAAATGCAAAGTTAACAGCTCGAGTTGGCCAGCACCATAAATGAACGTACATTGTTCTTGCGGCACATGTGGCAGGGGCTTTCATTACAAAAAGAGGCGTCCACCTCTGAGGCACAATCTGGACTCTTGAGAAACGCATGCATCCTTCCATCCACACACTTACATCAGCTATGGTGTGCTCTTTATCTACAATCACGACGTCTAAATATTCACGTACGTGTCATGTACAGTGTGTCAGTCTTAAAGCCAGGTCGATCTCAATCGTCACAGCCTCTCTATCACACTGACCTGCGTGGCTTGTGCTGCCTGTTCAGACAGAGCACAGAGCCCTTGCGGGACCTTTGCTTGCTGTTTATGCTGGCAGGGGGTCCTCTTCTTTCTTTGCTCACTTGCAGCTCAGAGATGCGAGCCACGGCCCATGCAAGCATGGCGATGTCAAAGGGAGCCACAGGGCTGGGGGTTTTACTTTGGACACTATTGCTACTGCTGCCATTATTTCCACTGCGGCCATCACCACTACCAATCCTAGCAGCCCTGCTGCTGCTATCGCTAGGCCAGCCATTCCCTCCACCACCTCTGCTGCTGCTACTGCTATTGTCGCTGCTGCTACTGCTATTGTCGCTGCTGCTACTGCTATTGTCGCTGCTGCTTTGCTGCGTACCACTTCCATTCTCAGGCATCAAATCCAGCAGCCGCGCCTGCACAGCACTGGCCCACTCAGGAGGGGGGGTGATGCGCAGCTGGGCCAGTGCGTACAGCATCACCGCCAGGTCACCACACGACCAACAGGCGCTTTGGCAAAGGTGCCAGGGTTGCAGATGCTGCCCACCTCGGCGGTGGGTGCGGTGGTTGGTTTGGTTGGGGGTGGAGGGTATGGCTGTAGGGAGGTTTCCTTGAACAGCTGCATGCTGGCTGCTGGAAACACCTAAAAGCTGTTGCGGCTGCTGCTGCTGCTGCTGCTGCTGCTGCTGCTGCCGCTGCTGCTGCTGCCGCTGCTGCTGCTGCTGTCCCCTCACACAAGACTGCTCCAGCAACGCCAACACTGCAGAGTACTGGCTGCGCCCTGACGCGTCCGCACCTGAACCCAAAGTCCTACCCTTTTTCCCACTATGAGCATCTCCGTCATTCCTACCATACGCATCACCAACCCAACCACTGCTGCTGCTGCCGCTGCCATCACCACCTGCTTGCCCTGCAGCACCGCTAACCTGTCTCTTGTTGCGCTCAAAGAGAGACAGAGCACTCAAGGTTGTGGCCAGCGTGCGTACAGCAGTGGCTGTGTCTCCCTCGCTTCTTGTGCGCCACAGGCTGAGCTGCTGCTGTACCACACAGGACAGGAGGTTGTCCAGGGCCTCCTTTTTTAGGGGAATGCCAAGCCTGTTGGTGCGTAGGAGCAGCGAAGACGAGCATCATGCATGTGCGTGCACGTGTGTGTGCAGGCATTTGTAAGGTGGCATTGCAGAACACAAGACAGTAAACCGTCCAGGGCCTCCATTTTTAGGGGGACGCCCAGCCTGTTGGTGCGTAGGTGCAGCAAGGACAAGCATAACGTCTGCATGCACGCATGCATGTGGGTGTGTGTTTAAAAGGGCCACGGATGATTGTATTGACTTCACACTAAACTCATGGACAGCGCATCTGGAGAACACACGCAGGCATGCACGATGCTACACATAACTAGGGTTGGCCCAAACCGTATGACCGGATATACGCCGTATCCTCGGTACGCCGTATATCCGGTACCGTATCTGAAATTTTTGACCGTATATGGACCGTATTTGCAGGTGGTACACCCCAGACTCGGGTTCAATTCCTTGCAAAAGCGTTTTTTGCTCTTTTTGGTCCAATTTTTTTATCTCGTGGCTTTTTGAACTGAGCATTCCCTTACTTACTCATATGCATGTATTTGCATTAAATACTTTGTATGATGTATGGTTATGCCTCTCTTTACACTTAAAAATGCCACTTTTTGGTCTCTTTGGCTTCGAGCAGGCCTAGCTCCCCAGCCTTTCATTTTTTGGGTATGAAACATTGGTTCATGCGTGCTCAGCTCTTCAAGAGATACAAAATGACCCCCTTATAAATTAATTCTGAGTACATCAAAAATTCCTTATATACGGTATATACGGTTATACGGTGTATAGACGGTATATGAAAATTCCATATACAGTTTGGGCCAACCCTACACATAACACGTAACAATTTGTTGATAATTACTGGGAGGGGATGGACCGAGCAAAAATTCGGACATGCTCCTTTTTTGATGCATATTACCTTGCGTGGCCCGACAGGACCATGGCCACCTCGTCCGACTTCATGGCTCCCACCTGCGCGCACACACAGTCACACATTTAGCACGTGAAAAAATGTTAAAACGAATCGTGCAAAGCAAAGTTTTCTAAGACGTTATAAGGAGCATGCGTTGAAGCACGCACGTTGAAAGCACGACGTGAAGTGAAGTGAGGAATGGTGAGCTTTGAAAGCTTCAATTACAGCCAATCCAACAGTTTTCAGCTGGTAGTTACCTCCATCACAGCTTACAGACAGATACTCGCAGCTCAGCTTACTTTTACTGCCCATCAGCAGCAATTGCATTTAACAATACAGTATCCTCTAAGTCATCATACTGCTACTTTATATTGCCTTTTGCTCATTCCACTGCTGCACTGCCACCCAAGGCAATTGAGGATGCTCGCAATATACAAAACACACCACACGCAGAGCACATGCATGATGTCTACAACGGCCCAGCACACGCACACGATGACCCAATCAACACACAGCACCTGATGCGTGAGCTCTGCAGATAGGCTGGCACGCAGCATAGGAGGTGGACGATAGCGCAGCTTGCCCAGAGCCCACCACAAGTTGGCAATTTCTTGAGGCCCGACGTCCCCCAGCTCTGCGGCTATGGCGCATAAGCACGCCTGCGGTGGAGAGATTTGAGTATTTGAGATTTAACTCATCAAATCTGGCCCAAGGTTATAAAGGATAGCATGCATTGGTAAATCAATCTGTTGCATTTTTTTACTTTGATGAATTAAAAGTGAGATGACAAAGAGCATGCTTAACAACAATGGGCATGGTCACTGTTGTGTCAAGTGTGCTTTTTTTAACTGCATAAAATGGCTTGATTTTGCATTGTACTTGACAGGACAAGGAGTGGGGCCAAGATCATGTGCATTTGATCAATGACGCGTCAACATGTCTACTAAAAATCATGTCAAGTTAACGGAACGCGTTTAGCTAGCTGTAAAAAGACCTGCAACAGAGGTGCAACAACCCTGCCACACACGCTGCAAGTCAACACATCAGCTGTACAAGGAACTGCAACAGAGGTGCAACAACCCTGCCACACATGCTGCAAGTCAACACATTTGTCCTTTATCACGTATACATGTGCAACACATCTCAATCCAGGTCAGGTGGAGGGCCAAGTAGACCCACTTACCCTCTGTTACGTACACACGTGCAACCCACCTCAATCCAGGTTGGGTGGGGGGCCACCCCCAAACAAGCCACCGCCCACAGCACGTTGGCCACTGCTTGAGGTCCTGCTTCACGTATGCATCCAGCAAAGGCAGACAGCAGGGGTGCCAGGAGCGTGCTACCTGCTCATGTGTATGTGTTTGATTGGGTGTCTGTGTGTGTGCGTGTGTGTGAGAGTGCACACATACATACATAGGTTGTGCGCGTAGTTGGCTTGCGTGTACTTATATGCTTGTATGGACACATAAGCTCTTGGTTGGCAAAGGCGAATTGCTACCCTGACTGTGAACAAATAATTCTGAACAGAGGACGGACGGTGGTGCTGTAGAACAGGGGTAAGGTGAATTGCTACCCTGACTGTGAACAAATAATTCTGAACAGAGGACGGACGGTGGTGTGCTGTAGAACAGTAGAACAGGGGTATCATGCATACCACTGTGCGCAGGAAAGAGCAGCTCAGCAACAGCTAGCACGACAATCACAAAAGCAGTGTTTCAGACCAATAATGCCCTGAGTGGGAAAGGTGCAGCGACACAGGCGTTGACAGCTGTACATTCTGGAACTGGTGACAAAAACAATGCAGCAAACACACAACAACAGATAACTGTTTGGCACGCCACAGGCAGCAATTACAGCCACGGAATATGCTATCAACAGTATAGTACAACACTAAAGCATTGCATGACCAGTGCCTAGTGTGGACCTACAAGCCACACCACGGACGACAATGACAGCTGTTTAGCTTAACCTTCATTTGAAAAGCACACCAACCACGACACTTAACATCCCTCCAAATACCAGGGTGGAAGCGCGCCAAGCCACAGGCGGTGATGACAGCTGCTGAGCTCAACCTTTATTTTAATATGACACCAACCACCACTCTTAGCTTTCCTTCAACACCTGGGTGGAAGCGCGCAACGCCACAGGCGGTGATGACAGCTGCAAGCTCCAGGGCAGGGAAGGTGGAGGCACAGGAGGAGCAGGCATGCAGTAGGCCGTGCATGACCTGTGTGTTGAGTTCAGTAAACACAAGGTGATGCTGATGGCACGGTTGCTTCAACACAGCAGCTTCAGCACCATGCACATTGTACGTGTGCGGCAGGCCACAGAATCGGCAGGGCAGGCGGAGTGGAGTAGGGGCAGGGGTGCAGAAGGCTGCAAATAGCCATCTAAAAGATATAGACTAGTAACCTTGAATTGATTTTTTGTGTTGTAAACAGGGTGCGAGGCTATTATATAATGCAAATACTATATAAAAGTATATGGGGTCCGTGTAATATTATATTATATTTTCGAAACTCAGAAACTCAGCTATCTGAGCTCGGAATTTCAATGCGAACTCAGATAAATAAATGGCTAAAGTACCTAAGCTTTCAGTGAAACTAGACTGTGAGAGCAAGCAGCCTTATCTGGGGCCAAGTTAGGCCAGAGGACCTGTACAAAAACCTCAAGGATCCCAACCAATTAAAATCCATTGACTGAAGGTAAGAGGTATTCCTTGTGGAGGACACGGGAAGCCCTGTGCACTCCAGTGCAAGGGCTGCAACACTCTTCGGAGGATCCTGAGCCCAACAATCCCTCGCAAGTATGCAAGCAGCTTGCTTCAGAGCTCCCACCAATTTTAGTTCAAACAATTATAATATACATTGCCTGACAAAAATGGCAGTTTCTATACAAGGATGAGGAGCATGTGTTAACACACTCTCTACTCAATATTTCCTTTAGTAAACATCAGCAATGGATTCCAAGGGTCTTAAAACCTTATCCCATCAGAAACTATATGGAATCTTCCAGCTGGATGAGGAAAGGTCGGTGAGACTCAAAGGGTCTCAATTAGTGTTGTGCCAGTAGGGTTTCCGGTACGGTACGGTTATACGGAGTAGAACAGTACTTCTCAATGCAAACCCTTTTTGTTAGGCTGTGGAGCAGCTGAGGGCGTAGCTAGTGGTAGGCACTACAAAGAAAAGATATGCTGGCCAGCAATGCACCATGTAAGTGAGCATCTGGACATAAAATAAGGAGAGACATGGGTCGCAAGGAGCAGTGAGCTACACACAGTTTCAGTCACCACAATAATAATAACCGCCAGGAGGGCCCACCACACAAGCTGCTTCAAGGAGTTTACCCACAGGTAGCAGGGACGGAAATGTGGCCAAACGACTAGCTACAGCATCACAGTCAACACGCGTGGCTGACAAACTAGCTACAGCATATCACTGCCAGCACGCGCTCACCTGTAGACATAGCAACGGAGCCAACACCAGAGACCACACATACACACAAATACGCTCACACACATACACACTCAAACACACGCACGCACCCACATACATGCTCACCTGTGGGTGTGGCCGCTGCGCTCCCTTGCGGCCCAGCTGTGCCACTGCGAACACCGTATTGGCCAAATCCTGAGGGACACAATTCCCCCCCCCAAGCCCACGATCCTGCTGGTGTTTCCCTTGTGACCTCAACGGCGGCCGCACACTTGACGACGCAGATCTCAAAGGCTGCTGCAGATTTGTGTCGAGCTGATGTAGCCCACCAGCGGGGCCACTCCTCCCGGGTGTGCTGCTGTTAAAGCTGCGTAGTAGGGGGCTGACCATAGCCTCTACCCACGCGGTCGGCGGCTGCAGCTTCAGCCGAGCTGCCGCCCACAAAATCTGCATCGACAATCAGAGGGCACAAAAGCATGGCTTTGTTAGAAAGGTGCCTTGAACCAGCATGAGTTCCTGCCCGCAAAATTTTGGTTATTTATCAGAGGGCTAACATGCAGAGCTCTGGCAAAATAGGGCCTAGCAGTGTGCACACTTCATTGCCAACAGTAAAACACAGACATACCCACAGCATAAGCATAGACGCAAGAGCTAGTGCAAGCAGACTCATCCCTTAACGCTCCTGGGTTTGCACAAGGGTCGATGCCTGCCTTTGCTTTAATGATGATACATGCGCACCTGGTCATAACAGACCCCGTTGCCTTCCTTGCCAATTTCACAAAGTGCACTCCGCATTCACTTGGGATTGTGAGGCAGGTGTGGCAAAAGCAATACCATTGCCGTCATTCACTCACAGCAGCTAGCCGTCATACAGACACAGCAGCTAGCCGCCATACACTCACAGCAGCTAGATGTCATACAGGCACAGCAGCTAGCACCGGCACACCCTGCATTTACCTGGGACAGCGAGGCGGGGGCGGCAGCTGGGGCGGCAGCGGCAGTGGCAGACAGGAACGCAGAGATCCAAGCAGGAGTGAGGGGGGCCTCCATGAGGGTCAGTGCCCAAGCGGTGTTGGACATTGCCTGTAGAAGAGGACATGTTACTAGTTGAGCTGCGATCAGGCATGGTAAACCAGTCTGTGGAGGTTTGTGAGCGATGGCTGTCTGTCAAGTGATTTGAGCAAAAGCTCATGTGCAACTTTTCGAGTGAGTTCAGGGGTCATCTCTGACGGATTCAGCTGTCCAACCCATTATTTAAGAAAACAAGGAAAGAAATCCATTTTGTGTTGCTAATTTTCTGCTTTATATAAATTTAGATAGGCAAATTAGATATACGATTAAACAGGACCATACATACCTGGGCACATGCACTAAGCATCTGGGCAACAGAAGCAGCTAAAAGAGCACGCAGCATCCTTGACAAGCAGCTCTTTTGCCTTTACAGCAACACAATCACACGAATTTAGGGAGACGCACTGGGCATCTTGGCAGCAGCAGAGGCAGGCATTAACGCAGCACGCAGCATTGAAAATTGGCCATTCCCCTTAATTTCGTGGCCTCAAACCACGCACACCTGGGGAGATGCACTGGGCATCTGGGCTGTAGAAGCGGCCACAAACGCACGCAGCCAGCGCGTGCCTGGGCGGCAACGTAGGGAGGCCAGGGCCCACAAGCTGTTTGACAGAGCCTGGGTATTGAAGAGATGGTGCGTGAGACTTCATTTTAAAGAGGGGGTTGGGGTGGAGCATTTGCCCTCAGTCTTGTGAAGGTGCGCTCAGATTTAGTGTTTGTGGGGGCATCTTGTTGATGTATGATTGGATTTTGAGTAGCTCATCATAAGCTGCCGGACGGTGCCTTGTTGGAGGATCTTAAAGCTTGGAGTACAAATTGTTGTGGAGACAGTCTTGTGCAATAATTGTAAGAGAAGCTGCTGGACAATAAAAATTTGCTTTAGATAAGGGTGGCACCGATGCAGATTAGATCTTATCACGTACGCAAATCGAGCAGTTGACTTCCTTTAGTGCTAAGAGCAGCTTTGATACACCTCATCAAAATATGAAAGGTCCAATTGTTGGACGGACGCCAGCAAATAAAGAGGCGGAGTGATCCCTGAAGACATGCAGACACATAAACCTTCACACCTAAACACACTTCTCTCTCACATACCTGTGGCCCAAAATCGTCCATGCGCTTCGCAACTGCCGCAACCGCCGCCTCCAAAAATCCAGCAGGCAGCTTAGACACAAGGGCACGCTCACGCCCCCCTTTTGCCCAAGAGGCATGAGGCGCATGTAGGGAGGCACCCACAGCCCCCCCACCCACACCAACAAGGCCGTTACTGCCATCAACTACTCCCCTACCCCCGCTGCTGCCACTGCTGTCCATGCCCGTGCTAAACAGACCTCTGCTGGCCCCCATACTATCTTTGCCATTGCCGTGGGTGCCGGTTCTGCTGCTGTTACTGACAGAGCTCTTACTGCTGGTGCTGTATCCAGTGCTGCTGCTTTGTACGACAGAGAAGAGGGAAGGAGCACGTTGAAGGTCGGGATCTCCAGCACCACAGGCACGTGCGATGGCCCACAGGGTCATAGACAGGTCCTGTGTTTTGTGTGTGTGTGTGTGTGTGTGTGTGAGGGGGGGGGAGGTGTTTGTGTGTGTATGCGTGTGTGTGTGTGTGTGTGTGTGTGTGCGTGTGTGAATGCGTGTGTTTGCGCGCAGTTCTTACTCTAAGAACAAAGTGGTCACGGGCAGGTCCTGCAGCGATCTTTGGGGAGAAGTGGTTGCAAAAGCATATGCATATGCACATGCACACATGCGTGTGTGTTTGTACTTACAAGAAGCAATGTACATGTTCGGTTAGGCAGTTAAAACACATGCAAGAGACCACCGCGTGAAAGATTGGAAGTCCGAAAATCATAGTTATTTGCCACGTGTCGCTCATTTCAATTCTGTGTAGACCTTTGTGTTGCACTGGCGAGCAGTAGGAGTGTAGGGAAACCCTAGTAATTGGACACGGATTGTAAGAAAGCATCTGAGGATGGACATCATCAAAAAAGAAATGCGGAAAGGAATCACATGCGCGATTATGCAAACACACACAACTAACACGCAAATGACACGCAAGCAAACACACACAAGTGTGCACACACACTATCTCACACACACACACACACATACAACATATGCATACACACACCTGTGGGTTAAAATAGGGGAGCAAGGGCTGCATCGTGTCCAGCATCAAGGCCCACCACCTCGAGCCTGATACACTTGCATCTGGTGTGGGTGCACCCCTTCCCTGCCCCAAGGGTGAAAAGGGTGCTTCTGCTGCTGTTGTCCACGCACCCACTTTGGCAGCTGCCCACACGAGAGAGGATAGCTCCCGTGCACGGCAGTAGGGAAGGTGCGGGGGCACAGCACCAAGCACCTCTTCTATGCACCTGCAGTAGGGGCAGCGTAGATGTGTAGTATTTACCTGTATCATGGTGGCATTCCCTGTCCTGGGTAGCCGCAGCTCACTTAAGCAAAAGCGCACACCAACACTCTATTTTCATACCTGCAGTCACTGCTGCAAACAGACTATATCACACACGTACAAACACACAGGCACGCACACGCACACGTATACACAAATACGTGCACACACACATACACACATACAGACATACTCAACACACACGCACGCACATACCTCTGGCCCTCAGTAGTGCTTGCCCCTGGTCTCGCCCGTGCCATGCCCCCTGCCAGGGCGGTGAGGTGCATGTGGTTCAGGCAGGGCCTGTACTCTTGAAACACACACCACAGCTGCTGCCAGCTTTGACAAGCTTTAATGTGGCGGGCTAGTTGCGAGTCCTCTGCTTGCTGTGCTCTTTGTTGCTGCTCCTGGTGGTGGTATTGGTCACGTTGAAACTGCTGGCTTGCCTTTGGTGGAATGTGCGCTCCCCCTGACATACCCCGTCCCACCCTGCTTTGATCTAGGTCAGGCATGAAACGATGATTGGTGCTGGAGCTCAAGAGGGAGGAGGGCACGTGCAAGGGCGGGTGGGGATGGTAGGATGCCGCGTGCTTGTCTATATCACAGTCTGGTGTGCTGCTACTGAGGTTGGCTGGGGGAGCACTAGTGGCGCACGCAGCTTGCATGCGCAAAGCTCCTCCATGTGTTGCTTGCCAAGCTTGTTGCAGGGAGGACGAGGTGTTGTGGGATCCCGGGGAGCAAGGCACAGAGGAGGGTCTCAAGTTGTACGTTGCTGTGCAATCTTGCTGTTGGTTGGAGCTGGGGAATAGCATGTGAGATGTGGAGGAAGGGCTTGCTGACAAACGAGCTGACATGCTCGCTCTCCTCCGTGTACGTGGCCTTGACGAGGCCACGCAGCAGGTCCCAGCATTCACAGCAGTGTCTTGCAAGGCCAGCATTCACTCTCAGATGTAGCTCATTGGTGGACAGTCAGGTCTCTCCTGTTTGTGGGCAACCGGTCGGTCTCAGTCTCTTGGCAAGCTTTTCTGTTGTAGCAATTAGTGACAATTCACCATCCAAAGACTAGAGCAATCAAGCAATAGACCTAGTTTTACATAACCTGGGAAGCCTGTGCTTACCATAATTGCTTATCCCCAAACAACCAAGGGTTGTGTACTTCCGTAAGCTCAATGCCACACATCCTTTTCCTAAACATGCACATGGTTTAATCATTTCCAAAAGTGCACCCTTGTTAAAAAATTTTCTACATCGGGCGGCTTTTTGCTTATATTTATATTATCAACAGCATGATACTGCCATAAATGTTCGAGAACTGAAGGGCTCACCGGTGAGAACTACTAGGGTTTGCATGATTTTCACTGCATGGGCAGAACATTTAAGAGTGGTGACTGGAATCTTTTGTGCCAGGCCCATGCCTGTCACGCATGCATGCTTGCAAACACAGCCGGCGTTGTACACAAATACATGTCGAATGGTGCAGCATTCATTCGTCGTCACATATGTATAAGTGCATAGGCATACAAGGCGTACAGCTACAACACAATACCATGATACAGGCGTATTATTACACACTCACCAGTGCAGCATACAGGCAGTGCAAAAAGCACAGTCTTTCTTACAAACACTCAAAACATCATTCACCTGGGGGATAAAGTCATATGCAATACGTTTGTGCGAAGCTTGCACATGTGTATGGCAGATGTCGGACGCACTACGACACTCTTGTTTTTCTCCTTTCCTCAAATGCCCATGCTTATGCAGCATGCCGTGAGTTGGGCTTGAGGTGGGCAGGAAGGGAAGGCATGGCGGCCCTCTCGGAGGTAAGTTTGATGGCAAGGTTGAGATAACGTTGCCATCAGGTGCCCTAGCAAGAAGTGATGACGAACAACGGCCATGTCAATCTTGGTTTACCACGTCGTTTCTGATTATGCACTTTTTCATACCTGTATCTATACATGCGTACCAAAGTACAGATCTGTTCCATCAAGTTGCACGTTACTTGCACAAGTAGTCTGTGTGCGGGTAGGGCTGGCTTTCATTTTAAGAAGGCAGAAGGGTTGGTCCCGTATTTGTGATCCATGTCTTAACCAAAATATTCACGACAGGTCCTTCTTGCTCTATTGTGTACAGTTCCAGCGACTGCAGCGCAAGGCCACTACGAGCTTTGAAGCAGTAAGAGATCTGGCAAACAATGACGAGAGGGCATTCACCAACGCCTTCCACACCTTCAACCAGTTGTGGTTGTACCAACAAGAGCACAGGTGCGAGTAGCGAAAAAGTTGCAGGCTTGGGGCCAAATTATGAAGGGCTTGTTGCACTGTTGAGGGCATGCACACATAAGTGTGTTTTCTCCCCAGCTTTGTCTACTTTCAACGTACCAAAATTTAAGAAGGGAACACAACTCGTAAATACAAAGCGAACAGGCCAGCAACAGTTTCACGGTCAGTGTTAGAAACCAAAAGGGAGTCGATAATTCCACAGCCAGACAGCACTTTCGCCCTTATGATTAGGGTTGGCCAGAACCATATATATACGGTGTACATATGGTATTTTGGCTTGGAAATCACCAAATATACGGTGTATATACGTATATATACGGTTCTGGCCAACCCTACTTATGATTGTAACGTTGTTAGACCTCCTGGTTCATACCTTAAGGTAGGAAGTGTAGTGCATCTTATTTCCGGCTTTCCCTCCCTTTATACTCTCCTAGGTGTCAGTAGCTGAATAGAATTGTGTTTGGTAGCAGGAAGGGTAGCAAGCACAGGATGATGCTCTCAACTCACATTCAGAAAAAGTAGCCAAGCAATACAACGCCTGTACTGTCAAGTGATCTCTTTCCCCCCTAGGGTAGAGGAGCGTGAATCAGGGCAAACGGTGCTTCCTGTGCCTTTAATGCTGGTTTCAATATATGTGAAACGCCAGTGCACTCCTAAGCAACCCCCTTGGATTGCTTGTGAAAAGGTACATTGTGATGGTGCTTGCAAGCACCCTCTTCCCCCTCTCCTTCCTCTTTAACTTATTTGATTCACAAAACTGCAGGCAAGCTCTCGTTGAGGCTGGCCTCAAGCGTGCCGAGATCGGGGAGATCAGTTCAAAGATTGGCCAGCTGAACTACACTTTCTACCAGCGCTGTGCTGATACACGGTAAGATCGTAAGGCAGCGCTGAGGGGTATCTTCAACTCATGACAGATGTCCGCGGCATGTATTAACTCAAGAAATGCAACTCATACCTCAGCAATAGACAAAGGCACCACTTAGAGCAGGCTTATTTCGAGGTATTGGTCGCTGGCTTTATATCTGTACAAGGATCCTCTGCACATGGTGTATTCTTATCCCTTATGACTATGAAGATGCGCAAGCCTTCTTCATTATATTGTGCCCTCGTATGAGAACCTGCATGACAACAGGCGATTTTTAATAGGCATGCTTTTGCTGTCAATAGCTGGCTTGTTTTAATGTAAAATCATAAGCACCTTACTTAGCCGACTTTTGTTGCGGTGATGCAGGTTTCTTGTGGAGGCGTACATCTTCTATGAGGTGGGCTCAAACAAGCACCGTTAGGAAACACCAGCCAAGCTGGCTGACTCTGCCTGATCAAACACCTGATATTGTTCTGGACTTCGTTGCCACCTGCCTGGTCACATTGCTGTTAAGTTGCACAAACGTGTCAGAGTCGGCAGCTGCTGCAGAATTGCCGCTTGGAGCATCACTCATGCATGAAAAATGATGCCATTGCAGGGCCAACTCACTGGCCAGCCGCTTAAGCAATACAGCAAACAAATGCTCAAAGAGGAAGCTCATGCACAAGCATCCCTTTTATCTTATTACGGTCTGCTGACCAGAAAGGTTTGCTTAGACAAACACCCTATTATTTTACCTTGTGTGCCAATTCCAACACATCAGGCTATCCGCTTGCGTCAGTACTTTGAGGGAGAAGCCAGCAGCAGTGCTGCCGTTAAGCGTCTTCGCTTCAACGCACGCTTCATTGTGGTGTGCCTACTGCTTGGGAAAAAAGAGGTGTGCAGACAATTGTGCGTTTTTGAGACCAACGGCTTACTTGCTGACGGGCTTGAGGTACAAATGTAACCAAGCACATGGCAACTACTGAGCTGTCCTTTCTTGATTTCTCAACTAGCCACAAACCTTGTTCCCTTGCAGCATATTCACTCGTCCTCTTTTGTATACATGGCCATTTTTGTAGGAGGCGTGCAGCCTGATGCTTGAGTTCCAGGCTCTTATCAACCTAACTCCAAGCTCAGATGCTCAGGTGAAATGTGCCTTATTGAAGTCGCTACTGTCTTTTCAATTGTTTATCAACGACGCAACACAGAAAAGTAAAGGTGTGTACATATTTTTCAAGAGCTGTTGTATGTGGTTCATCACAGGAGACTAGTGTGTGAGTATTTCGTCACGCCCAATCATTGGCAGCGACGAATCGTGTGACAAGCAGTCAGTTGGCTGACAGTTGAGAGTTTCTGTATTGTTTAACAAGCTGGATGTGCCAGTCTTATTTAAAAATCTGGGGCGCCTATTGGTTGATGTGCTGAGTCCTATACTTTGCGTTGACTTGATCTGACAAAATGCGCGAGGATTGCATGGCTGATACAGCAGGGCTGGGGGCATGGGCACACATTGATGAGCCCAAACGAGTATGTATGGATGCATGGCATTCATTCCCGTTTTGTCCCTTCCTCTTATTGCTACAAAGCTTGTGCCTGTGCAAATTTTGGGTGGAATTGATGGAATGGCAAGCATTTACAGAGTGTGGGCTGGTTCCAAATAACCAGTAAAGGGAGGTTATGAAAAGTTTTCAGCTGTATTGCAGGTGACGCAACGATTGTAAGGGGTGTCCGCACTTGTGTCTTTGTTACAGCTGTCTACCCCTTGAGAGTCGTCAGAATGATTGTCGCCTACACTTGAATTCAAGGGATGAGTAATGAAAAGTTTGCACATGACCTGAGGATGCTGCGCAAACACAAGACATTTCAATCCAAGACCTTCCATTTCCATGAGCAGAAGTGGCAGCCTCTGATCGACGAGGTGAGCACGTTCCTGGCAGCTGATGTTTGCCTCCCTATCCCTCGGAGCCCTGGCCTTGAGATCCCCTTCAAGCCAAACCTAAGGTTGGTGTGTCCTTGCTTAAAACAAATTCTTTGTGATGCAATTAAAGCTCTAGCTTCGAGATCCTTTTCAGGCTAAACCTGAAATTGGCGGGTCCACACAGATTTGTGTGACCAATTAGAGCTCTGGCCTTGTAATCCCATTCAAGCTGAACATGAGGCTAGCTAGCATGTCCTTGATCAAAACATGACAAGAGGCTAGCATGTCCTTGATCAAAACATGACAAGAGGCTAGCATGTCCTTGATCAACACATGTCATGAGGCTAGCGTGTCCTTGATCAATACACGTCATGAGGCTAGCGTGTCCTTGATCAGCACATGTCCTTAATCAGCGCATGTCCTTGATCAACACGTGTCCTTGATCAACATATGTCATGAGGCTAGCATGTGAGCAGCACATGTCCTTAATCAACACATGTCAATCCTACTGAATATTCAGGTGAACCTCAGGTGGTTCTATCTGCATGCTGCAGGTTTTGCTGATACCTAGCTTGTTATGCCTGGACTCCTATTTCTTGTACCTGCTGCCTGCAAATTTAATTTTTATACCAAGATCTGGTAGTCATGGGAATTTCTGAAAATAAGAGGCATATAGTAAAACCGATTGGTGTATCAATTACGGAAAAGGAAGCTGGCATGGCCTCGGGTACCATAAATGCTCCTTACCAGATCTTATAAAAAAAGGTATAAGAAAGAGAGGAGGAAAGGCAAGGCGCAGTAACCTCAATACCGTATTCAAGACACGCTAACATATACACAGATCATACACTCCCACACAAATAGGTTGTGACTCTGACTCACTGACATATACGCATGTGCACACCACCTGCCTGATATGCATCATTTACGCCGCAAGCTATTTACGCACAGATCCCTCTAATCTGCTCATGCAGATGCTGTGCCAATGGTGCAGCCCAAAGTGTGGCTCCTCACACCCCCCGCATAAGTCATGCGGTCCTTGTATCCTACGTGCACCAGCAGGTGTGTGTGTTGCATGTTTGAGTGTGCATGGGTATGTGGGGTGTGTTTTTAAAGTTTATTTGAGGTAATGTGGGTGTGAGAGAAAGAGAGAAAGAAAAAGAGAGAGAGAGAGATATTAAGCTATCAGGGATTTGTGTGACAGACATCGCACGTCTTTAGATTGTACTTCCTGCATGCCTTCTCGTGCGGACACATTTGTGTGTTTTGTGCATAAGAAAGCTGAGAGGACAATTACTTGTCTTGCTGGACCACTTTATGGGCAAGGGCATATGCATTTCAGAACCTGGTGTATTATCGGATGCCTGCACGCAGTGTCCCGTCATTGTACTGTCTTAGTTCACAATGGTTTTTTCAACATATGTACAAACCATCTTACAACATGCACATGCCCAACTCAAACATAAAGTACTTTGCCCTTTAAATGCATGTAACTGCTGCATTTGCTAGACCATCTTGCCCTCCAAATACATGTGATTCCTGCAGGTGAAGATTGCAGAGCTGCCAGTGGATGTGTTTCGTATGATGCAGACCTTGGAGTGGTCGAGCCCACTGCTGGAACTGCAAGGGCAGGATGAGGAAGTCAGTGATGCACTGTCGCCTGCATCAGGTGAGTCTTGTTTAACGTAAGGTATGCACTGCAGCTCAAGCACTGCATGCGTGATTTGGAGTCAGCTGGAACTTGTTAAACAAAACATTTTTTATTGAGAAAAGACGCATACTGTCATCAAAGCTTGAGGGCTTGTATCAGTAACACACCTTGAAAAAATAGCACGAGTCGCGTGACCCTCCAAGTCTAGGCACTCCATAAATTTGAACAATAACGAGTCAGGTGGCCTGTCAGGAACGAAATATTTCCTCCAGTTTAAGCGCCTCAGTCAGGCGAGGTAATCAAAGGGTGGTGAGATGTACATAGGGTTGGCCAGAACCATTTATATAATTGGTGTATATACGGTAGTTTGGCAGGGAAATCACCAAATATACGGTCATATGCGGTGCGTATATACGGTTCTGGCCAACCCTAGATGAACAGCAAATTTAGGTTAATATAGGGAACAAGGAAAGTGCTTCATAGCTGGCCGCCAGTCTGCGACTTACTGACACAGCTGATCAATTGAACCTGCGCGTGTTCTGCACATACACACATACACACTTACACACTTACATTGCACACAATCACACACACATAAATGTATGTAGTACGGCGGGCCTGCACGCTATATCATGCACTCTCACATGCCAAAATACCGTAGGGCCACTGGTAATTTTGTAAGTAAATAATTGATTACTTGGGAACCTTGCAATAAGTAGGAGTCGCAATATTTTAGTAACCCTCGTAACCCTACGGTATACAAAATACATACAGACAGCCATAGACATACGTATGTAAATATGTAAATGTGATACAGGTGGCACAAGAAGTCCGGCAGGCATTGCGGCCGCAGCTGGTGCTGCTACAGCGGCTGCATTGACACCCACAGACACCCCTAAAACCAACCCACGGAAGAGCACCATGTACTGCACCACTACTCCGCAACTCCTCAGGTGCGCTTTTTATATCATTGCTACAGGTGTGTGTATGTGTGTGCGTGCCTGTGTGCATGATGCCTCCCTGGGTGGTAAGCACCAGTGCTGGCCTATCATCACTAAAACTGTCAGCAATGATATGTAAATAAGCTGATGGTTGTGTAGCTTAACATACGCAAACATATATCAACTAACGTACTGATGCTGGGAGTATTGCATGTAGAAAATGTATTAAACTGCTCCCTTGCAATGAAAATTACGAAAGCAAATGAAAAAATTGAACCTGGCAATACTTCCACCTCAAACAGACTGTTTCTGGCTGGAGTCTGAAGGTCTTGGATTCGAATCCCTGCCAAAAAAACACTGTTTGCTTTTCAGAAATTGCCCGGATTGCCGTTTCAAATGTGGGTGACCAAAGAAATTGCAACTTCTTCAATGGGTGCAAGGTTTCAATAAAATTAGAGGGCACAGGAATGCTCAAAAACTTGCAAAAGCTCGCATATAATGAATTGATTTGGCTGGCCTCACAAAGCCCAAAAACCCGCAAATAAATCATGCTAATTATTTGTGCGCCTTGCAATTTATTAGTACTCGCAACACTTAAGTAGCAGTTTGGTAGCATATGCTTGTGCATGCATGCATACACGCTTGCGCACACACATACAGACACACACATGCACACAGAAACACAGAAAACCTGCATAACACACACGCACATTCACATGTCAAAACACAGTGCACTGCACGGGCATGCGGCAGCTCAAGAAGCAAGCGGGGATAGCCTGCTGCTGCTTGTCCTGGGAGCTGGAAGCTTGAGGAGGTAGGTGGTGTCTTACTTCTTTGTGCTCCCTTTAACAAGATAGCACATGTTAGGACTCACAAGCATATCTGTTTGCATGGCAAAGCGGCACTGGGCCATAAACAAAGGCGGGTCATAAACAAAGGTGGGTCATAAACAAAGATGGCACTGGGTCATAAACGACACAAACCTCGTATTACGCTTGTTTCGGAGGTTTAAAAGTGCTGGCAAGCCTGCGAGACGAACAGCAATTCTCTGGGTTATGTCTTGTGCAAGAGAATGCACGATGGATTTGCCACCACACTCAGAATATTTTCTTATTACAACCTGTTTTACATTTCTGCCCACTTGTGCAAAGGATAAGGTTGCAAACTGCGAATGCATGTAAGGAATTTAAGGAGAGAAGAAATTTTTTGTCATTCGTGCTTCCTTCTCAAGTACAACCTTTTGCATTCCTTTTGTGTTTTTGCAGCCAAGTAGGGACTGCACCTGCAAATGAGCTGCAGCAGCAACTGCTGCAGCAGAGGCGTTTGAGCGATGCCCGGAGCAGGGTGAGCGTGCTCTGATTCCACCTGTCCTTTTCCTTTGCTCAAGTGGTGATAGATCGAGGCTGTTGCTGTTCCTGTGTGTTAGCATAGGCTGAAGAACAGGGACATGCTTTTTTCTTATGAACTATGTACTGATGTGCCACGCCAAAGCACCGCCCCATTGTGTCTCCTCTCACCTTCTTGCCACCTGATCTTTCACGCAGGTTCTCTCTGACACAGCCTGCTTTACACAAACATGCACGCACGCACACACAAAAGCGCACACACACACATGCGCGCACACGCTATCGCTGTCACAGGCCCCCAGCATGAACCCCAGCAGCGCCAACTTGGCCACCATGCAAGGCTCCAACAGAAACAGCCTCGACACAAGCGTGCCCTCCCCTTCCCCTGCCGCCCCTGCCACTGCTGCTACTGCTGCTGCTGCTGAGGGAGAGGCTGCTGAGGGTAGGAGCTCAGACAGAGGCAGTGGTGGGAGTGGTGGGGTATACTATGCAGCAAGCTTGCAAACCAATTGCTGCAAGCCTTCAGACATAGGGAGTGCCTTCTGCCTGTCACCCCCCCCTGCCCTCCTCACACGCGATGCCTCAACGCAGCCCCACCTAAGCCTGGGCTATACAGGACAGCTACAGGGTCAAGCCTTTGGGAACGCAGCATTTGGCTCAGCAAGCACCGAGCAGAGTGGACAGAATGGCGAGCCAGGAGCAGGCGCGGCAGGCAAGGAGATGCCAGGGTCCTGGGGGGCAGCAGAGTGTAGGAAGGAGGGGGGTGTAGGTGGGAGCAAAGGAGCGTGTGGCTGCATGGATCATCTGCTGGTACCGCAGGTGTGTGTGTGTGTGTGTGTGTGTGTTTGTGTGTTTGCAGATGTGTAAACACAAGCTTTTGTGCGTGTGTGTATGTGTGTATGTGCGCCTCCGCATGCCTGTCTGCTGAGTCTCCAGAAGTGTGCACACCGCAGCAAACCGCTGCTCGCAACAAAACCTCAAAACTGACCATCTATGATTGACCAAACAACCGGTGAATCCTTCAGGTTAAAGAGGTGGTTAGAGTCAAATTCTCTGTCACGCATCTGCACACACACACACTCACTCACACGCACACGCACGTACACAAGCACACGCACGATGCACCAAAGCACACTTTTCTGCTGCTGCATGTATGCAGGATTTGCTGCCCCTGACACGCAGACGGCTAATGCTTGTGGTGGACAGTGATGCAGCCTTGGAAATGATGAGGTAGAGCGGGTTATTGTTTTACCCGTGTGTGTGTTCGTATGTGGGTTGGTGTATGTGGGTGGGTAAGTGTGTGTGTGTGTGGGGGGGGGGGTGTTGTTGTGTTCTGGTTTGTCACTCAGTGGTGTACAATGTACAATGCTGCTGCCAAAGCAGTACCACAAAAGTGCTACCACACAGAGCACTTTCCTAAGCGCCTCCCTGCACGCGCCCTTGTGGCGTCACAGGGAAGCTGCTTGGTAAGTACGGCTTAGATGTTGCAAGATTGTCACTGCAGCAAGTGTGTTTGGGCAATAGATTGGCGTGTACCTCTAAGCTTATGGAGTGTGCCATGTGTACAAAAGGGTGCAAATGTCCAGTGGATTTAATCGGTATAACCCAACGCAAGATCTATCTAGGGCTTTATTGTTTTGCCATCAACCTACTATATCTGCTCGTAGTACAAATTTCGAAATTCGCTCTTCTATGTGCAAGGCAGGCCACCTAGCGCAAAATCAACTGTTGAATTTGTGAACCACAGTTTGTCATTTGGCTCATAATACCTCTCCTCCATGCTGCAGCCTCCAAGGCAAGGAGCAAGGCTACCCGATCGTGTGTCTACTCTCCCCCTCCCACCGACCAAGCGCATTCGGGGACTACAGGAAAACAGGTGTTTGGCTGGGTGTGCGCGTGTATGTATTTAGATGTGTGTATGATTGTGTGCGTGTCATTGAGAGTGTGTGTGTGTGCTTACGGCTTGTGACCTGTTCTATGTTTTGGTCGTTCTACAGCACCGGCCACCGTGGTGTACACCCGTAATAATTAAAGAACTGCAGCTGCCACAGACGTATTGTACTTGCGTGTGTGTGTAAAAGCTGGCTGTTAGTTGGTAAGAGGCAGCACGGTGGCCTCCACACACATAGTTGTGATTAAACGAACAGGGCATGAGCAGCCCGGGCACCGTCTTAGCCCCTAAGCACGTATCAAAAGCTTCTCTCCATTCTTTAGGTCATATATGTGGGATGTAAGATATTGTGTTAGATCTTGACATTATATGTACAAATTAATATTGGTGTCCTTTGCCAAAAAGAGAGCCACGCAACAATCTTTGTCACGCAGTGCCCTCATTTCCCACGCCTCCCTTCCTCTCTCTCTCTCTCTCTCTCTCTCTGTCTCTCTCTCTCTCTCTCTCTCTCTCTCTCTCTCTCTCACTCACTCTCACACACTCACTCTCAAACACACACACACACACACACTAACACACTCACAAACA
>Ga0307942_1000535_pt1 | contig 26831 bp, 31 predicted proteins | sample OrgLakmetagen175_FD_201846 | JGI IMG/M metagenome (GOLD analysis project Ga0307942, IMG submission 201846) | Saline water microbial communities from Organic Lake, Antarctica - #175 | ecosystem: Environmental > Aquatic > Non-marine Saline and Alkaline > Saline | place: Antarctica: Organic Lake... | reverse complement strand
TTTTTCTGGTGTCTTGTTCAGTCTGGCCTCCTTCTCTTCTTGAAGCTGCCTTTTTTTTTTGCTATAGCTCAACTGCCCTCGCTGGCGGATATAGCTGTGTAACCCTTACCCTTACCCTTACCCTTACACACACACACAGACACACACACACACACTCACACTCACACACACACAAACACATACACACACACATAAACACGCACGTTCGCACACACACACATACACACACACACACACACACACACGTACACAAGCACACAAGCACACACGCGCATACACACACACTCACACACACACGCACACACACGCGCGCACACACACACACGTACACATCTACACAAACACACACGCGCATACACACACACTCACACACACACACACGCACACACACACGCGCGCACACTCGCTCACACACTCAAACACACGTACACACACATGCAAGCACACGCGCACCCAACACACGTGTAAGCACACACGCACCCAACACACCGTGTAAGCACACGTGCACCCAACACATACAAGCACATACACGCGCGCACACACAAACACACCCTCACACGCACACACACACACACACACACACACACGAAAACACACAGCACCCAAAGGAAAGGAAAAACTCGCAGGCAGTGGAATTCACTCCCCACATTAATTAAGGAAACCCACACATGCAAGCACGCATGCATGCACATGTACAAACGCCTCGCTCATCGCACTTGTGTTCATGTCTGTTTATCCTAGCACAAGGTAACTGAACCGGTTGCTATTCTGTAAATTTCATGCAAACACGGCGCTTGTATACTTCACGCATATTTTGCAACACAAGCACGGCCACTTGCACTTGCTCATAATAAATGCTTAACCCCTAATTCAATCGCTTGGTTTGCGGTCACTAAAAACCTGTTTCTTTTGACTTCCATATACCGTTCTGTGAGAAGTAAAAAAGGAAGCGCGCCCAGTACCATCAGTGCTGAAGACCCAAACGTTTACAAGGATGGACATTAACCCCCAAATAAGAGGTAAAACGAAAAGCTGCGGCTTAAGGCAGCTAATTATTCTCCTGAGAGGGGAACTACGGTCAATGAGCCCCATAGTCTTTGCAGTTACATCCATCACATTATGCGCCTTTCCATGCGCTTCCTAACACGATCTTGCTGCTTCTGGCCGCCCTCGTCAATGCCCCTGTCCCTCAATTGATATTCCGAGTTGATGTCTGCTTGCTGCTGCTGCCCATGCTGCTGCTGCTGCTGCTGCTGGTGCTGCTGGTGCTGCTGAGGACCTTCAAGGCGCTGCTGCTCCTCCTGGTTGTATTGTGGCCCCCCGTCTCCACCATGCGGTCCCGTGGCCTGCTGCTGGCCACTGGTGTATCCTTGCTGCACAGGAGGCCGTGCGGAAGGGGGAGGTTGCAGGACAAATGGAGCGGCTGGGGTCCTGCTGTCATTCACCAAAACCTGCTGCTGCTGCCAAACGCTGCCATCCATTGCAGGCTGCTGCTGCTGTGCGTTCATATTGCTAGTACCCATGACTGGCTGCTGCTGCTGCTGCCAAGAGCTGCTTACCATGCTCATACGCTCGCGTGGTGCAGACGAGTACCTGCCCTGATCTGTCGTAGCCTGGCTGTAAGTTTCTGAACCACGAGGATCAACTGATTGTGACCTGCGCACCATGGAAGTAATTTGCCACATCGTAATTTGAGTTAATATGAGTAAGTTTAAAACCAGACATCTGTGCATTTAAGATTTATGTCCAAAAGAATATAGGTTTACATAAGTGTAAGTATCGTAAGCTTATTCGAAACAGCAACCACCAGTGGTTACGCTGTCTAGATTGCATTGAAGGTCCAGCTGGCAGCCTCTTTAAACCCCATTTTTCCTATCCTATAATTTGTCAATAACCGAAACCTGTTTGGCTCCTACTCCTTTTTCTATGCGGGGAGGCGTTCTCCTGCCTGCGTCGCTCTTAAATCTTTTTGAGCTTTTTTTGGAACAAAATATAAAGAATGGCACGTAAGCCAACCTATTGATGCTTGTTGAGACTCTGACTCGAAAAGCAGCACACAATTATCTGCTATAGAGAACCGTGCATGACACCTAGCAAATGATCTCCCAACATATTTTAACAAAGGAAAGGAAGATCTGAACACTAAATTTTGCACCCACTGAATAATAAGCTAGCACAAACCTTTACACTAACACTTTACCGCTCAGCACGTAAGGCACGATCTAGTACATATGTTAGAGTCCGCACCTTTGGATGTCTGACTGCTGATATCCCCTTCGCTCCTGCATCGCTCTTCTAACTTCATCAAACCGTTTCTCCCGCCCCTCCCGCACTTGCTTCAAGCCAGCAGATTCAGCCCGCTTCCTGACGTCCTGCACAGCAATATAACGAGGGTGGCCCATGTATGAAGCACGGGAAAAAGTATGGAGTGAAGAAAAGTATGAATGGAAGGATACAAGCAAGTTGTAGACATTACTGGCATAGAATATATGACGAAATCGGTCTAGGACTTAACAGATCCAGGGAATTAAGTGCGCATCTCATGAGGTTACCGAGGTTCAAGTTGCAGTGCTTGCCACTCATTCTCAGTAAATGTGCGTCGTGAAACGGATGAGTAGGCTCTATCCAATGTCAAGTTTCATTGAGTGCAATCCTTTCACTTGTAGGAGCCAACCAAAACTTGACACACATCCATTTGTGTGATACCTGCTGTGCCTCTTCCATGCACGTGCCAGGCGGCAACTTGTACCAAAGTCCAAAGTATTCATCAAAATAAAATACAATTAAGGTCCAGCACAAGCGTTGCAAAAGTTTTTACTCTGGCAAGGTGTAGTTGCCCCTTGGTGCCGTGAAACTTTACACGACCTATACAGGCATCACGCTCACATTTGTGTAGTCCTGCATGGCTGCCATCTTGGACATCTCCTTCTTGCGGCTTAAATCCACTGACTCCTGGAAGTTTTCAAGCGACTTGTAAAGCCCGCCTGCCCCAGATTGTTGGCTGATCCCTGCCATGTTCTGCAGGCAGCAACAAGGAGGGGGCAAGGTGCACAGCTGGCAAAGGCATTCAAGTTGGTGCAACGTAATACCTATGTAATCGTTATGTCGGGTGCCCAAAAAGGAGCCGCCACAAGGCTGCGGCAGTCTGCCAGAGTGCGTGGCACTGTCACCTTCACCCCTATGATCCAGAACAGTACTAATTTTCTATTATGGACGGAGAAATCTTACAGCCTTCCTACACCTTGCTGGATGTGGGGAGCCAAGTAGCACCTGCACAATTCCTTTCTCCTCTTTGTTTCCTTTTAGTACAAGGTGTACCAGAAACCGTTTGTGGCGGAAGGAGTGCTAGATCTCCTATCACTGCCACTCTCTCGCCCTGTTGCTCCAGAGAAAATTGTGCGATAGGCAAGAAGTGCCAACGAAAGCGACACTCACATACACGAACACGCATCTCACCCTGAACAACAGCTGCAGCCGCAAGTGCACGGTCCCTGCACCCACGCTGGACAGCTGTTGCCCTGCCTCCTCCCGCTTGCACGTGTCCATCAGGAATCGCATGTCTTCTGCTTCGTCGTGCAGACGTGGGGCCATGCCCATGTACCAAGCTGCACACACACAAATATATACACACGCTGTGGGGCGCACATTAAAGGGTTTAATATTTTATGCATACACGTGAACTGTGCTGCCGTGCAGTCGTGGGGCCATCTATGCCCACGTACCAGGCTGCACAACACAAACACACACACACGCTAGTTGCGTGCACATACACGTATACTTGTATACTGTGCTGTCGTGCAGGTATGGGCCATACCCATATACCAGGCTGTACAAAAATTGTGGGTGCACTCCTTTTGAGCTGAATGTGCCCAAGGACCGTAGGACTTTACACTGTACAAACTGTACAGCAGGCACTCTTCCGCAAGCAGAAAGCAAGAGTTAGAACTGCAATTCATCTTCAATCTTTATTGTAAGGCACACATTTCCCTGTCCAAAATCACCTTTTTTGCTGCATCCACGCTGTACTGTGCACTATATCTGTAACAGTGCTTGCGTTTTGTGCGTGTGCGCGTTTGTGCGTGTTTTGTGCGTGTTTTGTGCGTGTTTGTATTCAGTCATATTTGTTTCTAAGGTGTGCAAGATTTTGGTGCGCAACCCAACAAGACGGGGCCAGAGAGCGTGCGAGCAGGCAGGAGGAGGAGAGGGGAAAGGAAACATGTGCAAGCACGCGCATGGGTGGCACTTTTGTAGAATACGAGAGCCAATGAATAAGGTAGGAAAAAGGACTCCTTGATGGCCTACGACGGCTGTCGTGGTGGTGGTATGGGTAATGGGTAACTTATGACTAGAGTTGGCCAGGAACATATTTATACACCGTATATAACCGTGTATTTGGTGATTTCCCTGCCAAAAATACCGTATGTGCACCGTTTATGCGTATACCTATGCCTATATACCCATGACCCATAACCACCTTTATAAAATACCTCTGGAATGCTCTGTATCATTTATTTACTGAAGTCGCCCCTTCTAGCACTGTAATATAAGCTTTGCACGAAGAGCAAACAAAAGGGGTATCCACGGCTAACTGACCATTCTGCGCACAAAGTAGACTCTAGTTGACCAGCTTTACTTTTCACACACTAGGCAGGCTTCTCATGAATGATGAATTTGAGTTCTCAGGGTACCAAACAGGGTGATGAACAGCTTGCGGCAGCCAACTAGGTAACAAAAAAATCGTGTCCTTGCCATTCAGTGGCCAAATGTTTTAAATATATTTTGGACCATGCTTGGCTCCAAGCACCAAATCACTGCGTGCCACGTGAGACTAACGCCGGTCACCCAAGAGCGAGTTTTTTCTCTCTTGCCAGTATGTTCACGTACCAAATATATTCCTGGTGGGTGCCATGCCCTGCTCCACGGGGTACCACGTACGGCAGCTGAGGTGGTGCATTCCGGAAGTGGTGGGCAGTGGGCAGATAGCGTACGACACAAACGTGTCCCTGTCGCTCATGTCATCACGCGTTAAGACCATGAGCAGCAAGCTGGGCCAGCCCTGTGTGTGTTGTGATTTTTGCACACTAAATGAGCTTCCATAGAAACCAGATCTGCTAAAGTCACGCAACAACTAAAATAACACACGAGGGTGCTGTTGAGTGGGCATGTCAGTCTGTCTATTGGCAAGCATACAAGTTTTACATGCTCCATTTGGCATGGCAAAGAAAAAAGAAGAAAAAAAGAAAAAACTACGCAGGCAGTGAAAGCCACTCCCCACATTAATTAAGGAAAAGGAGCCACTTTGGTACCAAGTACCATAAAGCTCCTCCACCGCGAAAAGGAAGGAAAAATCAATGGGGATCAGGAGGGTTGCAGGCTTGGCCTGAAACCGGCTCCTGATGAGGGTTGATAACAGTACTGGAAAGGGCACGTCTGGTATGGACAAGTTTAGCAGCGAAGTTCACAGAGTGCACATGGAGCTTGGAGGCAATCTTGTTAACTCTTTGAGGATCAAGACCCAGTTCCTTGAAAGGATTCAGAGTGTGAGTGTTGTAGATGGTGCCGCCCACACCCAAAAGGATGATGTGGAGAGTAACGGAGGCTCCTTGGAGAATGTTGCAAAGGTCTTTGTGCTGTTCCTTTGCGGCGTTCAGCTGGTTCTGAGGTCTGGTATCCTCACAGTAATTGATCTCGACAAGGTGGATGTCACGCCGAGGTTTGCTGAGGTCTTTAGGTCGGTGCTGTCTGGGGTTGGTGGCTCTACTGGTGGCTGGCGGTGTTGCTGAGGTGCTCCCAGTCTCCCTCAATTGCCCCCTGCCACTTCAAAGAACCCATCCCCCTACATTAGTTTGTTGTTTTTGTGTTTTTGCAGCGATGGAGCAACGAGCACAAAATCTGGGCGGCTGGAGGTAAATCTGTCTATATCTGGGAAGCGGGGTGGGAAGAGCCATTTGGGAACAGTTCTACTTTCAGCTGTTTCAGGAATCTGGAGGTTTTGCATGGTCATCCGTTCGTTGCTGCCTATATCTTTGGAGGCACGGCAAGACAAGCATAGCTATGGTTGTGTGTGTGTGTGCTTGCGTGCGTGCGCGCACCACTTGTGTTGCGTGAGTAGGAATATGCATGTGTTTGCGTGCTTCAGCGCGTGCTGGCGCACGATCAGGATGTGTGTAGCGTAGCGGCCCAAAATGGTTAACCGGATGAACGAGCGATAAGTAAATCGTACTTTACTTATGCATGTTACAACGTGGCATTGTAATCAGGAGGCAGGCGGCACACATTGGTTTCCTTATCCCTCCCTCTTGCCTCTGTGTGGTCGACTTTTGCATGACTTTGACAACGATCTTAGTGTGTGCTAACTACCTCCCTCCTTGCCTCGGTGAGGCCTGTAGAGTCCTGTGCCATTGCGTGCACTCGTTACTTGATTATGCTTGAGCCACGTACAGACTCCTACACCTAGCCTCTGTGCGTGGGCATCTGATGCTCGTTTGCATATCTGTGCTTTTTGTCGACCATGCCTCAGCGCCAGCACATGTAAACTCCTGCACCTATCTCCTGCGCGTGGTCACCTGCACGTCCATTTGTGCACCTGCATGCATGCGTGCGTCAATTAACGGTATTTCAGTACGTGCAGGCACCTACCTCAAGCCTCTGTGTAGTCAGCTGAATATCCAGCGGGTGCTCCCACGCAACGAAGCTCTCCTGCGTGCTCATGGGCCATTTGCTGGGCACACCCGCATTGGCCACGTGCGTGCACCCTGCCTGCACAAGGAATTTGGGAGGTGTTTATAAGGCTTACGTCATTTACGAATGGAGATGTGAACATGAGTGTTCTGAGGCAGGTTGGCATCAGGCTTGCCTGTGTTGTTAGGCATGTGCATGTGTGTGTGACGCGTTCAGTATGGTTTATACGTGGCCGACCTAGTACTTCCCTGATCTACCAGCAGACGGGGGGCTATGCCAAAAAAAGACGAGCGTTAGCAACTTGATCTACATGTCACGTGACAATCTTGTTGGTGCACAGCAAGTTACATTCAGAAGCAATTAATGGCAGGTATCCGGCTTTTCCTAACCCTTCTACCACACCGTTTTTAACACCCTTTGAAAAAGGGCCACACAGTGGCTACTGAGATCTCCCTTTGCTTTCCTCACCTGCAGGCCCCGCACCACCGCCCACGACTTGTGGCTGTCGTATACAAGGCGCCACTTGCAGGACAAGGCTGGCTGGCTGGATTTGAAGCCGGTTGCACCTGATATTTCGCCTATGATGTGGGTGTCAGCGCTGACCAAGGCTGGGCGGTCTCGGTCTCTGCGGCTGCGAACCTGTTTAGGCGCACGAACAACGGGGGCGCAACAGATTGAGGCATTGCTATGAATTGTGCAAATTTGCGCGTGCATATGTGGGTACTTGGCCAGTAAGGGTCCAGCTGCGGATACTATGAGCCTATATCTGCTGTACTATGTGAGTCTCTGGAAATACTTTGTTTGTCACAACCAGCTTATTATTCCACAATCATGTACTCACATCTTTGTAGCTGCTCTCGCTCCCCAGTTGCTCTCTAGGACTCGTAGTAATTCTGTGAAGCAGCATTATGAATGGCTGAAATGCAAAGGGTGAGAAGCTCACCACCTGTCTCTTCTTGCAAGCGGACGCACACGCACACATTTACACGCACACGCACACACACACACACACACGTCCTTGTGCCCTCCCCCCAAAAATACACACACTCCAACAATCCACCTTGCGCCTTGAGTATCTGAGGTTGGCAATAGCAGGTCTGACTGGTTTTGACTCGTCAAGACAGAAAGCTGTTTTGAAAGCTTTGACCAGCGTGAAACACCAGCATGATCAGTTGGGGGCTCTCTTGAAGGTAGCCCAGGCATCCTGGTGCGGGCAGGGCTCCTGCGCGTGCACCAAGTTCAATTGACAGCTGACATGCCGAATGCTGAATGCAAGCACAGAGTGAACATGCATGGACACACACCCACCCCCTGTCAGCGGAAAGAGCCTGGGATTGGAGTTCCCCCTGATTTTGATTATACTGCTGACCATCCATACTCATGCCTGCATAGTTATAAAAAGGGATCGAAATAAGAAATGCTGCAAAATATAGTACACAAACTGAAAATGAAGGGCATGCAGTTTTAACAACCGAAAAGGGAAGCAATTGTGAATTTTTCACATTCGTTTACAATGACCATCATGATAATGTTTTAGAAAATGGGCGTGAAAAAGGGCAAGAAGGAGAAGGAGGGAGACGGCGAACTGGAGGGCGATGATAGAGACGCGTTGAAGGGCGATGTCGCAGCACAACTGCGCGAGCTTGGGTTCGCTGCTGCAGGTCCAGGGGGAGGAGGTGTGTGTCAAAGCGTCAAAACTGAGTTCCTCGCACTACTCCTGGTGCTCTGTCTTGTGTCCCAACAATCAACACATGGATTGCACAGGTCACAGCTTTGATGAATTTGCCCCACCCAAGGCCGCACAAGAGGCTGTGAAGAAGCCAGCAGACAAAGTGAAGAAGAAGAGAGATGGTGTGCCCGAGCAGCCAGATGTTTCTGCAGGGGGCAAGCAGCCGTCACCAGGGAAGGCAGCCAAGGCACCCAAGAACAACGCAGACGGAGCAGGAGCCGAGGAGGAGGGAGCAGAGAAAAGGGATTGGAACGCTGGTGCAGGCCCAAGGCCAGGTATGTGTGTGTGTATGTGTGTGTGTGTGTGTGTGTGTGTGTGTATGTGTGTGTGTTGCTTACAGTAAGCTTGCGATGTTTGCATGCGAAGAGGTGGACATGCAGCCGGCGGCCCTTTTTGCTCTCATCCCTTTTCACTCCCTGCATCCATGTACCCACACTCTCCACTCTCACGCACTCAACACAGGTGGACTAATTGGTAAATCATTGCTGGCCAAGGACCAGCCGAGTGTCTGGTACATGGCCGCTGCTGCCCTGCCATCTCTCCAGGTAGCGGACGGGATCGACAAGCCCCCGCTCAACGACGAGCAGGTCGATCAACTGCGCATGCAGTGCGACACCATCATCGCCAACGAGGTGGCCGCGTTCGACCGGGACTTGAAGCGCAGGAATGCGGCGGACTACAAATGGATCATGCAAGTGAAGCGTTCTGGAACCACCTCAGACAAAGTGGCTGCCATCACGCTGCAAGTGCAGGTGAGGAAGAAATGCCGTTTATGGTGTGTGTGTGTGTGTGTGTGTGTGTGTGTGTGTGTGTGTCAAACAACCTCTCAGGGTGACGCGGGCGTGCTCAATTCTTTCTTGCATGCACTCTACACTCCCTCGTGGTGAGCCCTGCTGTGGACCATGGGTATTTGATGTAGTGCACATTGATGAATAGGGCCAGAGCATTAAATAGGTGGCAGCTGGCAATCACGGCTGCCGCCACTTCTGCTGTGGCCCTACAGCATTCATTACACAGCTTATGGACATTTGTTTTCCATCCCTACTTGCAGACGCTGTAATGCATGCATCTTACTGTTCAAGTTCATCTTGTCCAATCTGTGTCGTCAACAGGCGCAGCCTGCACCGTTTGCCTGCTTCCTTCCCTGTGCTGTAACAAGGGCTCTCCTTCCTGTGTGCCCTGGCTCTCACCACCCCTGCAGGAGTCAGTCGTAGCCAACCTCACCAGCCTGGATACTTTAATAACTTGGGTCCAAAAGCGCAAGGGAGGCCGTGAGGTTGTGCGCCAGGCCGTCGAGGCTTTGCAGGAGTTATTTTGCACGGTGCTGTTGCCAGACAGAAAGCTACTTCACTTCGAACAGCAGCCCCTGCAGGTACAAGGCCAGCGCGTCAGGTTATTGTTGTTTCAGTGCAGACTGAGCCTGGCTCATGCAGGTGTATACCTGTTGGTAAACTCCTGCTGGTGTGTATACCATGCCCACCCTTGGTATACACCCCAGCAGGAGTTTAACAAGGGTGATATACACCTGCTGGAGGTAGAAGTCCATGCAGTGTTATGGAAATTGTGACGAATGAAGTTTGATCCCCTGTCCTTGCTTCCTTGACATTTCTTCTTGCTTACCAAATCATGGCAGAATTCCTTCGCTGCAAAGTGCATGAATGTTCTTGCCCCGCTTTTTCTCTTGCCTGCAGCTGTTGCCTGGTGGGACGGAGGCCAGCAAGTACCTGCTGTGGTGGTACCTGGAGGATCAGATTAAGGTGAGTCAGCCCACCCTTTCTCTAGGACAAGCGTGTTTGAAGTATCAGGGCGAGGGCTTCTGATGCCTGATATCTCAACCCGTTATGGTTGAAGATACAAGACCTCAGGCACAAGTCGAAGCCATTTTGCCAGATTACATATAAGGTACCCTCAGCATGGAAATTGTGAGTACCAGTCATATGCGGTGTAATGAATTAGTCCTGGGTAACATATTTGAGTGGTTCAGGTAGGCAGTGAAGCTTCCATCAAGATCACTTTACTGCTCATGCCACTCATACACCGCTAAAGGGGTTGATTAGAGGCCTACTAGTAGCTGCCTGTGCGCCAGCGCTGACCGCCTCTTGCTTTCAACTCCTGCTGCTTAAGATGCGTGCTATCAAAGCTGTGCTCGTGGCCAGGCTTATTAAGTTATATTTATTATTAATATATTTTCGAACTGATGCACCTGACCTGCCGTGCTCCTAGGTACGCTACAGCCTGCTCATCGCTGCGCTGGAAGAGTGCAGCCGTGATAACCTGGACTTCTTGAAGGAGAAAGCCACTAAGGTGAGAAGGGGGGCGGGTCACGCAAAATCTTGCTGTTTCACCTCCTCTGTCACCCCTACAACGTTGCCTTGTTTACTTAACTGGCGTACGTTGCAATCTGCTCGGTGCTTTACTCTGCTGCTTTAAATGACGTGATAGCTGTGTGCTAGTGTTGGATTCGTGAGTCTGGCCAACCAAATTCTAGTACTCGTCATACCTCAACCTCTTCAGCTTCAAATATTTATATGTATACAATGCACATTACTATGGTGGGATTAAGGCGTTGTTTTACTGTTAGGGACCCAGTGTAAAAAGTGAGTGCCCCTGGTTCTTCTCCTCCCACCTGACAATCTCCCATGTGATATTAGGGTTTGCTTACTTTCAGGTTGATCCATCTCCTTGTACGTAAGTTTAGAATGTATGCATACAATATACATACATTCTGCACAAATATCACATGGAGATTGTAAGTTGAGAACAAGTTTCTCTCCACATACAATATCATATGAAGGTATTTCTCTACTGTAAACCCATACCAGGAAAGCAGCTTCCTCGTAAGCAGCAAGAAGGTGCCTGCAATTGACAGGTTGGGAGACCAGGGCTCGATGCCAGAGCTTCGTACGAGTTCGCACAAAGCTGTTGCTTCGAGTGCTGGTGATAGTGTTAGGGCGGTGATTCCCGTAAAATGAGTTGCATGCACGGCCCTGCCATGACACACTTATTGAGCACCCCCTCCCTGGCACGAACGGCCTGGTGTACTGGTCCCACACCCTGCCACTTGCAAGCACCTCATGCGCCGTCAAGCTCCTCAACACCAACGGCTTTGTGTGCTGGTGTGCTTGTAAGGAAGCTATGTCCTGTGGAATTCACAGTGCATGCATCATTATATTTTGGTCTATATGCTTACCATTTTCAGCGCTGTATATTACTATACAAACATATGCTCAAAATGTGTGAGGTGCTCGCGCTTTCAGCCATTGTCCCATCTTGTCATTACTATACTCCGTCCTGTCCGCGCAGGCCATTTACGAGTTGCTTGTGAGGAAGCCAGAGGGCGAAGCCAAGCTCCTTGGTGCCCTGGTCAACAAGCTGGGCGACCCCAACCGCAGGATTGCATCCAAGTCGGGATACCTCATGGCCCAGCTGCTGCTGCAGCACCCTGTGATGAAGCCCATAGTTGCTCGTGAGGTGCGGTGTGGCGTGTGTTGGGTTCCAATGTGTGACTCATAGATAAAGTCGAAGCAAAAAATGTAGCCGTTACAATGCAGCACAGCTGCAGCCCCCATGATGAAGCCACCTGGTGTGGAAGCAACAGCATGAGGAGTGCAGTCATCACAACATGCCTTGTTGATCAGCTAGCCAGCTCCATGGCAGACGCAGATCAGGAGGGCTTTGTTCTTGCTGCTGCGGGTTGCATGCAGTCGCTCTAAGTGCTGATATATTTGATGTAAACAGAAAATTCACCTGCCTGTTTTTCGAAATGGCTGTGAAATGGCTTTCACACAAATCTGACACGCCGCCACTAATGCCACTCAACCTCCGGTCGCTAATAATTATGTGCAGTGCTCGGCAAGAAGTTGCAAACATTACCTTTACTTGGTGCTGCCCATTTATGCGCAATGCCTTCATGTGGTACTGTGCTGGGCGGCATGAGTGTACAAACACAATTACTGGTGTGATTCCCTCATGCTTGCATAGCACTAGCTATACACAAATGCCACTCAACCTCCGGTCGCTAGTAATTATGTGCAGTGCTCGGCAAGAAGTTGCAAACATTACCTTTACTTGGTGCTGCCCGTTTATGCGCAATGCCTTCATGTGGTGCTGTGCTGGGCGGCATAAGTGTACAAACACAATTACTGGTGTAATTCCCTCATGCTTGCATAGCGCTAGCTGTACACAAATGCCACTCAACCTCCGGTCGCTAATAGTTATGTGCAGTGCTCGGCAAGAAGTTGCAAACATTACTTTTACTTGGTGCTGCCCGTTTATGCGCCATGCCTTCACGTGGTGCTGCGCTGGGCGGCATGAGTGTACAAACACAATTACTGGTGTGATTCCCTCATGCTTGCACAGCACTAGCTATACACAAATGCCACTCAACCTCCGGTCGCTAATAATTTTGTGCAGTGCTCGGCAAGAAGTTGCAAACACAAAACTACACTTAGTGTTGCCCTTTCGTGCACGGTGCCTGCATGTGGTGCTGCGCCGGGCAGCACAAGTGCACAAATACATGTTTAAAAGAGTTGGTTTGCGCATATCAACCAGATGAAACTGTACTTTACATGAAGCCAGCAAAGATTGAATATGCTTGTGCTGCCTGCTTGTACAAGCACCCTCGTGCTAATTCTCCGTGCTGCATACATGTAATTACGATGCCTGCTGGCTTGCCAAAGCAGCTCAACCTCCGGTCGCTAATAATCATGTGACGTGACCGGCAAGAAGTTTGCTGACATAAAATTACACTTTGTGCTGCCCAATCGTGTGCAATACCCATGTGTGGTGCTGTACCGGGCGGCATAAGTGCACAGTCTCATGGGAATTCTCGTTCCCCCTTGCACACTACTTTGCTGATGTATAATAGCAGGGGTAAGGCCGTATGAGGTTTCTGTCTACTCCTCGTTGATGTTATTATAATAGTTGCACTCGTCCATCAGAATTGTTGATGCACAGATAAATTAACGATTTTCATTCAAGGCCAATGGCCCGCACGGCTTGTGGCATCTTTATGCCATCTCAGCGCAGCTGTCTGCATGGCCGTCTGCCTGCGCTCAATGGATTGTATTCTTACCTGGTGCTTGCAGGTGGAGCGCTTTTTGTTTCGACCCGGCCTGCAGAGTCGTGCACGCTACTACGCGGTCCTGTTCCTTAACCAGCTTCCCCTGAGTCACAAGGTAAGGAAGCGGCTTCAATCTGTCCAGCAGTATGTGTCATCGGTGATGCAACAAAGGATTTGAGGTGTATGGTTGGAGGCAAATAAATGCATGTAGCCTTGTACAGTATGACGTGGTGCAGGTCACCTCTTGCTCACGCATCTGCGCCATTTCACTTTCATAAGATGTGATGCAGTAAAAAGCGTGCTGCTTTCAAGCACTGTATGCAGTTTAGGTTGTTTTCCATCACAATTCATGAAAAGCGCCTACCTGCTGACACAAACCAGCAGAAGCTCATTCCCATGTCAAAGCCATACTGCGCAGTAGAAGAGACCCGGCTGCCTTTTCCTGTTTTGTGCAAGCGTGACATCACGTTCGTGTTGACACGCATCTAAATCTGCCATGTTGGTTCCCAACGCGTGCGCTTCCACCTCTCGCTTTGATTTTCAGGAGGAGGGCGACCCTGCCCTGGTTGGTGCATACGTATCTTGAATCACGTGTGTTGAGACATCTAAAGTAGCCTTTGTAATTTTCAGTATGCTCCATCCAACTTACAGGAGAAGGAGGGCGGCCCTGTCCTGGCTCGCCGGCTTGTTGATCTGTACTTCACCATGTTTCGTATGATTGTGGAGGGTCAAGTGGGCTCTGCTGCAGAAGCCAGCAAAGTTCAGGTGTGTGTCGTCAAAAAATGCACAGGCCGACCTCTGAGCTTGACAATGGGCGCTCCTCAGAATGTAAGCATGCGCAAGCCTGTGAATGAGGTGCACGTACTCTCAATTGTGAGTATTCCAAAGTTAGGCGTGGCCAACAAGATATCTTTGTACTCCTCTGTCGGAAAGATGAACGAAACCTTAGCAGGCCTGTGAAGGAAAGTTTAAACCTTGAGTATATTGTATGCTGCGATTTTAACAGTATATATACACCGTATATGACCTTATAATTGGTGGTCTCCCTGCCAAAAACACCATATACCGTAGGTTCGCGATCACTTTATAGATTAAATATTATTTGGCAAAAAAACTTATAATTTAAGGGCCCTCTCCGAACTGAATTCGGAGTGATAAATTTATCATTTTAATGGTTTTGAGGTTCAATTAAAAAATGAGCTCCCGGCGTGCCCTGATTGCGAACCCTGACTGTCCGTGTTCTTGGAGCCCCTGTCCCCAGCTGAGAGGCTGGCCGCTTAGCAGAGGGACCATGAGAAGCTGCAGAGGGAGAGGCAGCTAAGGGAGCTGGCAGAGGCAAAGGCAAGGGGCACGGCTGTGAAGATCTCTCTAGAGGCCCGTGGGGTGCCCATGCATGCTGCTCCAGATGCAAGCTTCCTCCTCTCATAGCCCCTTCAGGCCTTTCTTCTGGGGCATCCTCACAGAGTGAGTGAAGAGTGGCAAGTGGGTAAGAGAAGGTGCTTCTCTGATTGAGGGAAGCACACGTGCAAGCACTCACAGCTGTCGTTCTCCCCATGCAGGCAATGGTCAGTCTACCCAGCAGCCTGCACAGCAACAGCAGCAGGGGCAGCAGCAGCAGCCAACAGTGGGGGGCTCTCGAATTAACAAATCAACTCTTGACGGGACCCTCACGAAGTCCCTTCAAACTCAAAAAACTAATTTCCAGACCCCCTTGTGAGCTAAAAATGGAATTTTTATTTTCAATTTTGGTGTCACGTGATCACAGTTGCGGCAGAGATGTGTCAAATGGTCATTTGGGACGTTCATTACGGTAAATTACGTGATAAATATGTAATACATTTTTAAGCAATTTCGGAAGTGCCAATGTATTATGTGTTACTAATATACTATTTAATAGCATTTGAAGCTCACTGAAAGACCGTTGTTGGGACGGAAATTGCCTAAACAGGCCAAAAACAGCAAATCTTGCAATTGTATAATACAGCCCAATTTGCTCAATATGGTAGAATACGCGTTAAATATGATGCGGCGTATTATACGGTTACGCCGTATGACACATCCCTGATCTGCGGTATATATGTGGTTTGAACAGCAGCTGCAGCCAATGATGATTCAAAACGATAAACATGGAATTACCGTCTGACTCCTTTGAGGAAAACATCGGCTTTAACAACACTGAGGCTCGCAGTCTGCAATTTGCATTAGCATGCGATCTTGTCATCGCTTTCGTTCAATTTGTAGGGATTGCTCTTTGCTAGGCATAGGCAACGCGCAATAAGTGTAATGAGATTGAACTGCCAGTAAAGCCAATACATACCCTCTACAAACCCTCTGAGTCTTCTTACGGCTTCCTTTAAGATTAGGATTTGTATTCCTATATGTATCGTTTCATTCTGTGCATCTAGCTCCCTCTATTATATCTTGAGTATGCCTTTTACAACGTGCTGCAACATTGGTATCAAAGCGCAGTACACTAGAATCTGCAGATCCCATACACAGATTTACCTTCTTGTGGCAAATTTCTTGACGCTCGAGCAATTGCTGCAGGAACTAGGTTGCTACTTCACGTGCCATACATTTGAATAATTGCAAATATGGCAACGCTACCCCTCAGGCTGAGCGCTACAGAAAAGAGGTCGCTACATACATGCGCCAGAAGAAGCGTCAGGATGAACAGGCACCGGCACAGAAACGAGGGTCCAAGGGAGGGGCAGCTGCGGGCATTAAGTCCAAGGCCAAGAAGCTGCTGCCACCCAAGAAGTCCAAGGCCGCAGTGGTGAGTTGGATGTTTACAGTTATAAAGGAATGTTGGGCAGCTTTCAAATGAAATGGGGAAGAGTGTGCTGCATCAGGAGTAATTTTGAATCTAGGAAGCTGCCTCCTGCTGATAGGCTCAAAGCAGTGGTAATCACAGAGGTATATGTGCGCAGAAAAGTGGAAGGAGGACTGGGAAACAGGTGGAGTATTTCCAAGAGAAGTGGAAAAGATGTTGCTTGCTTTGTGGCTTCCTTGGCCTGTCTGGCGTTGTTCTGTTTTCCTCCCCACCCCCCTTCTCACACGTGCGCACACACATACGTTTTCCATATGCTGCAGCCTGAGGAAATGGACGCCCGCCTACTCTCTGCCCTCATTGTGGGCATCCGCCGTGCTTTCCCTTTCGTTGCCGCTGAGGTGAGCATTGTACCATTTCACCTCAGCTAAGTACATGCTCAGGTCCGACGAAAACTGCTGCCTCATCTGCTCTTAAAAATGAGTTGAATGCAGGCTTGCACCCCGTACGTGCTGCTTGCAGCTCCTTGTACTTGTGCAGCTCATTAAATGCCCTCACGTTTTGGTATGCAGGCATGACGTGATGCAACGCGTCTAGCACTTGACCCAATTGCGAGCGTGTCCCTGTGTTTCAAGACCCTGGTCCCCCTCATTGATTTGCATGTGTGTGCGTGCCTCTTTTGCAACAACTTGCCAACAAATGCTCATTTTTAGGATTGATGGTCGGGGCCATGTCTTATTGCAATTGCTTGGATAGTATGTATGTGTAAGGTCACATGGCATTTATTCTGGCCGATCCCACAAGGTTTAAAAGGTTTCAGAGGGGAAGAGCAACTTGGCCTACTAAGCTTCTAAATGCTGGACTGCAAATTCACAACCTGACCAACTCTGCTTGCTTAATTCGTTTAGGAAGTGGAGCCCCTCGTGGACCGCAACTCCCAGCAGCTGTTCCGTCTCGTGCACGTGGCCCCCTTCCCAGTGGCTGTGCAGGCCCTCATGCTCATGTGGCAGTTGTTCTCCACGCAGGTGGGACTGCGCACTTGATAGACCCTTGTGCAAGTGATGTTTAAAAAAGGAAAGGGAACGCATGATCTCAGCCCCTGTACGGTAAATAGAAGTTTCGATCTCCTAGTTTTTGTAGTATGTATGTAAATTGAATCACTCACGAAAGCCTGGGTCGGTATCACAAGACTTAGACGTCTACATGTGCATTGGAAGCAAACAGGATACATCCATTGGGCCAGTCTTGGGCCTTTCACTTTCCTTAAGCAAAGGCAAGGCTCGCTTCAGAACATCCAGCCCAGATTAAAATGCATTGTCTAATCTAGCACCTTATTTGGCACCCTACAATAACACGCCTGCATACCTGCAGGCCACTGTTTCAGAGCGCTTCTACCGTGCCCTGTATGCTGTGCTTGGGTCTGACGGCCCTACCACTTCCTCGAAAGCCCCCATGTTTCTGGCCCTGTTGTACAAGGTGTGTATATCTGTGTCTATGTGCATGTGTGTACGCATGCGTGTCCGCTTGTTCGTCTAGCAAGAAAGCGCAATTTCCGTTCAATGCGTTTTCCGTTTTTGCATACGCTGGAGCGTCATGCGAGGTTCTGACTCTGCTGTTTGAAAGGGCACATCAGACAGGCAACCAACCAAGCCAGGATACCACATGAGCCATCCCCTCTCTTACCAGCATCGGATTCACCCGGGTTGTGTACACCGAGCGCAAATTGTGTCAGAGAGGCCTATATACGGTCATTTATGACCGTTGTATATAAGCTTCTGGTTAACCCTAGCTATTTGCCGTTGTCCTTGCCCCAGGCAAGGTTGCATTAGGGTGCTAATTCACGCGAACCCTAAAGGCTAATCCATTTTGCCCATCTTTTACTGCATGGACGGCCGATGATGCTCTTAAAATGAATATTTGCATTGAGCAATTGCTATGAACAAATCATACCACCAAGATATGAGGCCAAATGCCATGCTCCAGTTAAAATGTGGTTTGAAGTGCACCCCTGTTCCTTGTACATGCTGCGCCTTATATTCCGCTTATGTACCCGTTCGTGCCAAGTATTTTTCATTTTAAAGCCCACGCAAGCTTGTCATGGCTGTAGACATAGTTGTCACAGTACATTTATTGAATGCAAGCTGTGCTGCTGAAGTTCGACTGTACCAAACAATTTGTTAGCTTTGGGTTGTGATTAAATGTGTGGCTGTGACAACTCAGAAGTTGGGTTGACTCAATCCATTGGATGTATATTAATGCATGCTTCCAGCCGGGGCTGGCTCATCAAATGCCTGCTACTGTCAAAAGTTCATTGCAACATGGAAATTCAGGTGCCTCATTAACAGGCTGCTCAAACAATTAATTTTGCTCATGCCGTCGGAGGGGCTTCACAAATTTATAATTAGTGTCTCAGACAATGCATGCTTCCAGCCGGGGCTGGCTTATCAAATGCCTGCTACTGTCAAAAGTTCATTGCAACATGGAAGTTCAGGTGCCTCATTAACAGGCTGCTCAAACAATTAATTTTGCTCATGCCGTCGGAGGGGCTTCACAACTTTTAATATAATTAGTGTCTCAGACGATGCATGCTTCCAGCCGGGGCTGGCTCATCAAATGCCTGCTACTGTCAAAAGTTCATTGCAACATGAAGTTCAGGTGCCTCATTAACAGGCTGCTCAAACAATTAATTTTGCTCATGCCGTCGGAGGGGCTTCACATCAATAACTCGCATCACAACTTCTTGTATTCTATCATACATCGTAGGCTATGCCAATAATTGAAGCTGCGCATGCACACACACTCCCACCCTAAGGAATACCCTTGAATTTAATCTTGATCTATTCATGACAAGTGCACAATGTCACACACATCAAACGTACCAAAACGGCTGCCTTGCCAACAGCAACCTAAAAGTGGTTGCTGGAGATTGCTGTCTTGTCTCCAGCAACCAGGTTTAAGTTGCTGAAGGCAAGGCAGCCATCATGGTACGTGTCAATGTGGCATAGTATGTGCAATAGTTGATCCTAATATCAAGTCCCTTGCTTGATTTGAATTAAGGGGCTACCTGCTCTCGTCAACGTCCTCACTCCAAGCCGTCTTCAAATTTCTCTGGCTCTGCCACGACCAGGTGTTACACCTTATACCTGCTGAACACCTCGTGCCCTCGCAGGCCATGCGTGTGGACGTTAGTACCAAGCGAGCGGCCGCGTTTGCAAAACGCCTTCTACAGGTGGCCCTGCCTGGGCCGGCCCACTTTGTGTGTGGTGCCCTGCTGCTGGTGTCTGAGGTGCTTAAGGTGTGTATGTGTTTGCATCTGCTGAACAATGAGAGTGTCATTCTTGGTTTCTGGTCTGGTCTGTAATTCGTGTCATTCACATCATCATTGAGATTGCTACTGCTGTACGACGAGTGTGCTTGTTCTTGATGTTTCTGGTCTAGTTCGTGCAATAAGTGTGTCATTCACATCATCAATGCTGTACGACGGCTTGTGCTGAGCATGGTGCTGTCCCTAATTCAGCAAGGTATAATAAGGAAGATATTAAAAATTATTGCAGGCACTTGCCTTTCACTTGTTTGATATCTATAATTTCTGCCTCTCTCTCTCTCTCTCTTCTCTCTCTCTCTCTCTCTCTCTCTCTCTCTCTCTCTCTCTCTATCTCTCTCTCCCCCTCTCCCTCTCCCTCTCCCTCTCCCTCTCCCTCTCCCTCTCCCTCTCCCTCTGTCTATCCATCTCAACCCAACTCTCTTGTTTACTTAATTACACAAATACACTCACCCCTCACAGGCACAACCTGCCTTGTGGGCAGGCATGCTGCAGCCTGAAGAGATGGTTGCAGGGGATGGAGTGGCAAGCAGCAAGGAAACAGGAGGCAGCAACAAAAAGGGGGTTGGGGTCGAGGGGGAGGACTACGAGGTGTTTAAAGATGTGGAGGATGAAGATGAGGAGGAGCGTGGAGGCGAAGGCGGTGCATTGCCTGAAGGAGCTGTGGGTGAGGCGGCTGAGACAAAAGAGGAAGTGGGCAGCTGGCCAAAGGCTGGGTATTACGACATGCACAAAAGGTGCACGGGTGGGTGGAGGAGGCGTGGGGGAGGCACAGGGTGTTCACACCTGCGCATGTGTGCAAGGAGTGCTGGGGCGTATAATCTCTTTCGTATCAGAGCATGCTTGATTCGAAAGAGTGCTTCAGAAGCACTCTATCAAGCATGCTCTGATACGAAAGAGTGCTTCAGGGTGCCGGTCTTTCTTTGCCTGGTGAACAACCCTCAACAAGGTTGTCTGCCAAGGCGTCGCTAACTCCGACAACAGCTGTTTAATCCACCAAAATGAGCTCAAACTGTGCCAAGATTGATACATACATGCATTAGAATGTGATGGGCGCCACGTGTAAGTTTGGGTAGACCCCGCTGGACACTCCTGCTCCCCCCCTCTTCTCTGCCCAAACCCAGATTAAATGGGGGTCAATTTACTCTTTCTTAAATTCTGCATCCATCTGTATACTTAGCTTTTACAAATTGTGTTATAAAGGTGAGCCGTTAGGCAGAAGTCAGTGTTTACGAGCTCATGCAAAGAGCACCCTGTGCCTAGAAGTGGCTCTGACACCCTTCTCCTCTCCTCTTAACAAGTGTTGCTTTATGTGTGTTAAGATGCTTCTGTTGGTGTGTACATGTATTCATTTGCTGTCTTGCCGAGCAAGATTGACATGAGACGTGGGCGTGCCTTTTGCAAGCTTGCACACGCACGTGCACACACACTCACACATACGCAACCACCTCCGCAGGGAGCCGCTGTATGCACTAGCAGAGCGTGCTTGCTGGTGGGAGCTACATGCCCTGGCAGCTCATTCACACCCCTCTGTTGCGGCCATGGCTCGTACCCTGATGAGCGGACAGCCTGTGGTGCGTGTGTGTATGTGTGTGTGCCTTAGGGGTTAGAGAGTTTTGTTGATGTGAAGCTTGTGACATCTGTGCATGACTCGTTGATTTCATTTGTGTCAGGCTGCTTTTTCTCTTATACAACACAAGCTTTTTCTCTAGCAACCAAGAAAAGGCTTGTTTGTTGTATAAACCCTGCACACATGATTCAGCCAAACTCTCTTGATTTTCTAGCTAGGGTACAGCGTAAGGTGTGTTCGTTTACCAATTCCACCATTTGGTGCTAGCTTCTATGTGGCAGTTCTTTTAGCATTCATGACGTGTAAAAACAACGAGAGCATCAATTCAGGTGTGACGTTATGTGTGCACGGGCATATTCAATCATAGGGTAACTGCTCGTGGCACTGCAGGTGTACGACGGTGACCCTATGCACGACCACTCCTTGGTGTCGTTCCTGGACAAATTCATCATCAAGAAGCCCAAGGTGCGTGTGTGCTTGTCTTTTCGTTTGCATGCCTTGCAGTGTTCACAGGGCACAAGTGTGTAAAGCATGAGATTATATGTATGAATTAAACCAAGTGCCAGATGCCGTGCAATTGAACCCTAGCTGAGTTTCTATTGTGCAATTGTGCGCATGTTTGCCTGTGTGAAACGTCTGCATAGACCACGTGTGTGGTGCTTCCCCTCAGGCAGCAGCTTAGCTCGAATTACGTAAAAACACATTTCACTTGCCCTGTGTAGGTCCTTTACACTGAGCATGTGTGCCTGCATACACATGTGCGCAGGCAAACGTGCGTGGTGCTTCCTTGATGCAGCCCACAGCTGTGCCTTCCTCGGAACGAAGTGTCGCCCAGCTTGGCAGCGATGCTTTTGCTGCGCTTGCAGAGTCTCAAGTCCAGCCGGTGAGTATCTTCGGTTAATAGATCTCATTATACCTCAATTCTTTCCCTTGCAGCGCCTTGGCGTGCACTTTTTATTCCTGAGGAGGAAGATCAGGACGTGTGCGGATACATGTTGCCTGTGTGTGCGCCTTGCAGGCCTTTCGCTGGTTTGAGTAAGAAATCACCTAGGTCTGCTGCCGTGATGACTAAATCATCATATCTTAGGACACCTTTAGAACCGCGCGAGCGGTAGTGAAACCAACCTAAGCCTGAGCAGCTCGAGAGGCCTGGGTGGCTGTAAATACATTGTGTGCCTATTACTAGCTGCATTGCAATTCATTCTTATTCAAGCACATGAAACGTTGCGTTTTTGTGTGCTGCATCGTGGTATGCTGTGATGATGATCAAAAACTTTCGTTCTTCTCAGAAGGTCATCGCCTGTGCGGAAAATACCTTTGGTTTGGAGACCTGATCTGAATCGGCACTCTTTGAGCATGCAGCATACTGTTCACATCATGACCAAAATAAAGCATTCCTTACACTACTGTAGACATCAGACATAATAGCCATTATAATGTTTTTTGCGCGGGCCGTGATGATGACTAAAAACTTTCGTTCTTCCGAGAAGGTTACAGCCTGTGCGGAAAATACCTTTGGTTTGGAGACCTGATCTGAAACGGCCTGCGCCTGACCCTTTTTATTTGCCTTGCTGAGTTGCATCCCATGGTAACAGTGTTAGATACATCACACTCGTGAACCCGCTCCACTTAATGCACCTCCTCTGTCTCCCAAACACCCTGAGTTTTAAATTTCACAACATTCTGTGTGCCCTTATACGTACTCCCTGCAGGACGAGGTTTTCTTCCACCGCTTCCACTCCCTTCAAACCGTCAGGGCACGTCGCAACGCCGCCCAGATCGCAAAAAAGGCCAAGAAAGCCAAACAGGGTGACGACGAGGGCAGCAGTGACAGTAGCAGCGACGAAGAATTGGGCAGTGATGGCCTGGACGAAGATGAGGCAGATGCCTTCATGGAGGGTCAGGAAGTGGTGCGTGTGGGCAAGTGCTGTGTCCGCTGTAGCCTGGAGGTGTATATGCCATGTGTGTTTTTGTGTGCGTGAAGGGGGGTCTGCATGGGTCCTTCATGGAAGGTCAAAAAACATTGCGTACCGTACTGTACTAATATCACCGCGCTACGCAAACTCTTTTGACCCCCTCGCGGTGTGTTGGGAGCAATTTAAATAACTAAGTTACAAGGGCCTCGCAAAGCTTGTATTGGGGTTAATAAATTAACAATAAGCATGAACGGGGACAGGCCAGGAAAGCCTCCTAAGTCGCCCCTCAAGGCCCCCAAGGTGGACAAACAGGTTGGGAGGCTGGCCCTCTCTTGGAGAAAAAGGACACCAAGAGGAAGGGCGTCTGCAATCCCTTCACATGCGCATGCACGCACACGTACCCTCATGCACACACACACACACACATACGTGCACGCACACAAACAAACACCCATGTACGCGCACGCACGCACGCATACGTACGCGCGCACACGCGCGTGCATACGCATGTAGGTGCAGCTCATAGGGCCAGAAGGCCCTCGCACAGGCTCGCATTGTGTTTAATAATCATGTGTTGCCCCCCTCGCATTGCTCGCATTGGGGCTTATTAATTGGGTTTTTTCAAACCTCGCAGTACGGTATTGTTGTTGTCTTGCGCATGATGTGTGGAGGGGGCAACTTGTTCCTTCCGCTGCTGTTACAACAATTGTATTGCCAACAAGCATGCAGCAGAGTGGCCGATGATGCTCTTAAAATGAATATTTGCATTGAGCCTACGCAATGAACACTCTTACCACCAAGATATGAGGCCACACTGCTGCACTTTCCTACCATCATTTGCCGCGTTGACATTCACCTGTTAGCATGTCCACTTTGTGTGTGAGCACACACGCACACATAGCCACGCATTGCTGACTCTTCAGGGTGTGGATGACGGCATGGGCGACCCTGACATGGGTGGATTCGACTATGCAGCCTTAGAGGCTGAGATGTCCAAGGAGGGTGGCGATGGCAAAGGGGAAAAGAGGGGCGGGGCAGGCAGCAATGATGATGGCAGTGATGATGAGAGTGGGGGGGAGGAGGAAGAAAGTGAAGAGGGAGAGGGCAGCGAGGGAGATGCAGAAGGTAGCAGCGGTTCTGAGAGCCTCCAGGGCGTGGAGGAGGACAGAGGAGAGGGTGCAGGTGAGATTGTGGCTGGTCAGGGTTAGTACTGACATGGCAGAAAGCATGCGGTCTCGAAGGAGCTCATGAGCATGTTTGTGTGTGTTAGGATAATACTAGTTTGCTGGACCACCCAGGCTTGCTGCCGTGATGACTAAATCATCATATCTTAGGACACCTTTAGAACCGCGCGAGCGGTAGTGAAACCAACCTTAGCCTGAGCAGCTCGAGAGGCCTGGGTGGCTGTAAATACATTGTGTGCTTATTACTAGCTGCATTGCAATTCATTCTTATTCAAGCACATGAAACGTTGCGTTTTTGTGTGCTGCATCGTGGTTTGCTGTGATGATGATCAAAAACTTTCGTTCTTCTCAGAAGGTCATCGCCTGTGCGGAAAATACCTTTGGTTTGGAGACCTGATCTGAATCGGCACTCTTTGAGCATGCAGCATACTGTTCACATTATGACCAAAATAAAGCATTCCTTACACTACTGCAGACATCTGACATAATAGCCAATAATTATAATGTTTTCTGCGCGGGCCGTGATGATGACTAAAAACTTTCGTTCTTCCGAGAAGGTTACAGCCTGTGCGGAAAATACCTTTGGTTTGGAGACCTGATCTGAAACGGCCTGCGTCTGACCCTTTTCATATGCCTTGCTGAGTTGTGCAGCATGTAATTGAGACCAAGTTGCATAGCTCAGATGCTCTCCCTTTTGAATTGCAGTGTCTCGAGATAACGATGGCTACGATGAAGAGCTGCAATCGTTAGGTTTGAGAGGTACGTGGCAATGTGTCAGTCCTCTTGTTAATATTGTTAGTTTGTAGAAATCATTGATTTCCTTATCACTACACAAAAACGGAGCGTTCTTGCTCCTCAAATTGGACCAATCCCAAGGATTAAATCCCTGCAGGCACTTCAAAAGCATTACACCCGAGAATACAAGTTGGGGAGGTTGGTAGTCATTTAATCATGATGAAATTAACCACTTGCTCCTTCACTATGTGTGTGTACAGGCCTCATGAGTTTGCCCAGCCCCAGTGATTCGGGGGCAGAGGAAGAGCAGGAAACGGCAGCAGGGGCAGGCAGTAGGGGCAAGAAAAGGCAACAGCCTGACACACACGTGTTAGACCAGCCGGGAGCAAAGAAGCAGTTCAGCAGCGGCAGGATGCAAGCAGGAAGCGTCTCCGACTCTGATAGTGATGGTGGCGACGCAGATGCCCGTTTGGGTGCGCACACCTTTGATATCAGCGAGGACGAAGACAGCGGCAGTGAAGCTGCCTCAGGGGGCGCATCCCCTCCTCCTGCTTCCTCTGACAGTGACCAAGAAATGCCAAGGTGGGTGGGTGTGCACGCGTGTTTTGTGTCTGGGAGTAGATGTGGATGTTCTCTAAGGGAGTCGGCTTGAACGCGCAGCTAAGCGCTGAGCTGCAATGGATGCGCTTACGAAAGGAAGCGTGACATGTTCCAGCCATGGCTGCTCTGGGACAACGGTGTGCAGTGGTGGATAGAGCTCTCGTTGTCTAACTTACGAGATCGACACTCCTAACAAAGTTGATTCCTCGCTATGATGTGTTTACTGCAGGTTCCTTGACGGAGCCCATGATGATGGGGAACAGGGTGGATCTTCTGGCGATGAAGAGGGCGAGGGTATTCAGGTACACTTTTTTGCCTGCCGACCAGGATTACTCGTGCACTTTGAGACATGTGAACATGTGCACGCGTGCACACACACACACACACACACACACACACACACACACACACACACACACACACACACACACACACACACACACACACACAGGGAATGGGCAGCCATATGAGTGAGGAGCAACATAATCGGAAAAAGCGGAAGGGAGCCAAGAAATCCGTTTTTGCCAGTGCAGATGATTATGCCAACATTTTGGATGAGCTAGAGCGGAGGAAACAGGCTAGTAATAATGTGGGGGGCAGTGAAGAAGAAGACAGAGAAAACGAGCTTGAAGGGCATGCAAGAAAGCAGCAGTTAAGAAGCAAGGCCGGCAGTGGTAGAGGGAGGGGCCGAGGCAGGCAGCAGCGAGCAGGCCGAGGTCGGAAAAGTTGATATTTGAACAGTTTTTTTTTGCAGGATTGAGGCAAGGTCGTTAGCAGGATTGGATACTTTGTATACATATAATTAAACTTCAGGGCTCACTTTTATTGATTTATACAAAAAAGTGGACTAGTACTATTCCCAACATTTTGATACCATCATTTGATTAAATGTATGTAAACCTTGTAAATGTTTGGATGATTATATGTTTCCACTTCGTTTTGAAAGACGACAACACGGGGAAGGGGGTTACAAGGGGGTTACAAGGATGGCCTGCAGCCCGAGTCTCTGGCTGATGGCAATTGGCTAGTGAAACAAAATCAACCAGTGTCGAAAATTGAAACTAAATCTGACACGAACTTGAGGAGTATGTATGATTGATTCAGGAATGCATTGATCTCAAAATCAGTGATACTGTGACAAGTTAAGAAAGGAATAAATTCAGAGCTTGAAGGAGCAAACACACGCAGAGTCTTAAACATTCTTTCAAAAAGGTCTCTGTAACTCATGCGCAGCTCGCACACTTCAGCACACTTGCAAAAGA
>Ga0307942_1000532_pt1:5000-26875 | contig 26875 bp, 32 predicted proteins | sample OrgLakmetagen175_FD_201846 | JGI IMG/M metagenome (GOLD analysis project Ga0307942, IMG submission 201846) | Saline water microbial communities from Organic Lake, Antarctica - #175 | ecosystem: Environmental > Aquatic > Non-marine Saline and Alkaline > Saline | place: Antarctica... | reverse complement strand
GTGTTGTGAGTGCAGGTGTGGGTGGGTGGGTGTAGGTGGGTGTGGGGGGGGAGGGGAGGGGGGTATGGGTGTGGGTGTGGGGGTGGGAATGGGGGTGGGCGTGTGATTGGGGTGTGGGGGTGTGTGAAAGTATGTGCTGGTGGGGAGCTTGTTGGAAGCAAACAGACAGAGCAACAGCTATATTACTACGGGGGAAAAGTATTATCTTAGGTCATAAGTAGGGTTGGCCAGGACCATACATTTGTAGGTATATACGGTGTACATACGGTATTTTTAGCAGGGCAATCACAAGACATACGGTCATATACGGTGCAGATATACGGTTCTGGCCAACCCTAGTTATAAGCTACGGCAGATGGGAGTGTGTAACAACGAGCTTAAGACCGGGAGTTCTGATGAGGCGACTAAATTAAAAAGGTCATCATACACCACGACCCTATACCACGATGAGGCAACGTTGTGCAAGTATTAATGAAACGATTCAGCATCCCACTTTTACGCACGGGCACACATGCACGGACGCATGCGTACTCACAAAAATACACGCACGGCTTAGCCTCTTAATAGGACTGAGCCCTTGTCTAAAGATCTGACACCAGCACAGGTTTCGTATGTATTAAATTTGCATTATGACATTACGACATCTGTAAAATCACGTGCATCCTCACCTGTGTCAATCTAAACAGGCTGTAGCCTCTGCTGGCCACAATGCTTGGCAGCAGCAGCACCACCACCACCACCACCATCAGCACCAGCTGCCGCCGCCGCCGCCGCAGCAGCAGCAGCAGCAGCAGTCGTCAGTGCAAGGACTGGAGCAACAACAACAGCTTGTTGCAACACAAAACTCTAGCCAGCAAAAGCTCGAAGGCTTAGCACTCTTGAGCTCCGAGATGCAACACCATCTGCTCTCCCCCAAGAGATCTCAGGTGCACATATGCGTACGCACACACACTTGGAGCACACGCTCACTCACACACACGCACACGCACACACTCACACATGCACACACTCACACACATACACACAAACACAACCACATAGCTAGGACACGCACACATACACACACATAACCACAACCGCACAGCTGAGACACACTACCACGTAATCAAGGCACGCATTCACACAGGCTTACAGGGTATTGCAGAAATGTGCAAGTGCTTTTGCTCACGCACTCAAGTGCTCCTTAAAGCAGCCCCTCTCTGCATTCCTTCACCTGTAAGCAATTTTTTTCTGGCACCTGTGTGTTGTGATTTTGCCCCTTGCACTCATGACAGGTAGAATTGACCAGAACCATATATGTACACCGTGTATGACCGTATGTGTGGTGATTTCCCTGCCAAATTTACCGTATTTTAACCGCATATAAATGGCTCTGGCCAACCCGAACTATAGCACTGACGCACTTTACTGCTACCATATAAAGTGTACCATATTAATTGTGTGTAATTGTCCATACTGCTGCCATATAAAGTGTACCATATAAAGTGTACCATGTAAAGTGTACCATGTAAAGTGTACCATATAAAGTGTGTGCAGTTGTCCGTACTGCTACCATATAAAGTGTACCATATAAGGTGTACCATATAAGGTGTACCATATAAAGTGTGCATATAAAGTTTACCATATAAAGTGCACCATATAAGGTGTGTGTAGTTGTCCGTTCTGCTACCATATAAGGTGTACCATGTTAAGTGTACTATGTAAAGTGTACCATATAAAGTGTGTGTAGTTGTCCGTTCTTCTACCATATAGGGTGTACCATGTAAAGTGCACCGTGTAAAGTGTGCATATAAAGTTAACCATATAAAGTGCACCATATAAGGTGTGTGTAGTTGTTCGTTCTTCTACCATGTAAGGTGTACCATGTAAAGTGCACCATGTAAAGTGTGCATATAAAGTTTACCATATAAAGTGCACCATATAAAGTGTGTGTAGTTGTCCGTTCTTCTACCATATAAGGTGTACCATGTAAAGTATACCATATAAGGTGTGTGTAGTAGTCCGTTCTGCTACCATATAAGGTGTACCATGTAAAGTGTGCCATGTAAAGTGTACCATATAATGTGTGTAGTTGTCCGTACTGCTACCATATAAAGTGTGCCATGTAAAGTGTACCATATAAGGTGTGTGTAGTTGTCCGTTCTGCTACCATATATACTTAATAGTCTTTCATACGGTCCTGGCCAACCCTACATATGGTATGGGGTACTGATATGAGGGTTAAAAACTGCTAGGGCACTCGTGGATTAACAATGCGCTACAACTGAAGGCACACCCCGCTCCATCAGCCTGTGCGCAGCAAGACTGCACAGCGCAAGCACACCTTCTGACAGGCATTGTGCGTGGCGTCCATTCCCAGCACTGTGCGTCCATTCCCAGGTCAAAGGGCAGTCAGTCCATGCAATGAAACTTTTGGTGCATTGTCGTTTCTGCTGCAGGTCAAAGGTTCACCGCGAGCCAGCAGCAACACCAAAGCTCCCACTCTGCCTAGGTAAGTCATGATCTCAGACCGTGTTTCCCAACTCCCACTCTGCCTAGATAATTCCAAATGTAGGAAAGTCCCACTCTGCTTAGTTAAGGATCTTAAAACCGCATGTCCAGGAAGAAGTGGCTGGCCCCTAGATAAGTCCATATCTAGGAGTTCCACTTTGCTCAGTTAAGGATCTTAAACCGCATGTCCAGGAAGAAGTGGCTGGCCCCTAGATAAGTCCAAATCAAGTAAAGTTCCGCTCTGCTCAGTTAAGGATTTTAAACCGCATGTCCAGGAAGATGTGGCTGGCCCCACTGTGTTCTATTCCTTTTGCGATGACAGGTTCATAATTCTATAACGGGTTATAAATGCTAGCCCTTGCTTATTATGAATGCATTATCCCGCTAAATGCAAACCCTGCACTACTGCCCATTACACCCAGCATCAAAACCTGAACCCTAAACCCTAGCTCTATTCATTTTGCGATGACGGGCTACAAGGTGCTGGCACCAAAGTGCTCCTGCCCTTTGTCGTGCTGATGAGTGTGTCGTGACTCGTGACACTACGAGCATCAAACTGCACCGTTCTACACTACGAGCATCGAACTGCACTTTTACACTACGAGCATCAAACTGCATTTTTCTACACTATGAGCATCGAACTGCACCTTTCTACACTACGAGCATCGAACTGCACCTTTCTACACTACGAGCATCGAACTGCATTTTTTTACACTACGAGCATCGAACTGCATATTTCTACACTACGAGCATCGAACTGCACCTTTCTACACTACAAGCATCGAACTGCACCTTTCTACACTACAAGCATCGAACTGCACCTTTCTACACTACGAGCATCGAACTGCACCTTTCCACACTACGAGCATCGAACTGCACTTTTACACTACGAGCATCAACTTGCATTTTTCTACACTACGAGCATCGAACTGCACCTTTCTACACTACGAGCATCGAACTGCACCTTTCTACACTACGAGCATCGAACTGCACCTTTCCACACTACGAGCATCGAACTGCACCTTTCTACACTACGAGCATCGAACTGCATATTTTTACACTACGAGCATCGAACTGCACCTTTCTACACTACGAGCATCGAACTGCACCTCTCTACACTACGAGCATCGAACTGCACCTCTCTACACTACGAGCATCGAACTGCACCTTTCTACACTACAAGCATCGAACTGCATATTTCTACACTACGAGCATCGAACTGCACCTTTCTACACTACAAGCATCGAACTGCATATTTCTACACTACGAGCATCGAACTGCACCTTTCTACACTACAAGCATCGAACTGCACCTTTCTACACTACGAGCATCGAACTGCACCTTTCTACACTACGAGCATCGAACTGCACCTTTTTAGTACTGCATGAGGCTAACCCAACTTGTAAGCACATTATGCCTCTTGTCGGCCATGTACTCGAGGCTCTCACAGTTGTTAACTGTACTCCTTGTGGCAAGTGAACCCAGTGCTGAGGTTAGTATGTTGGGCCCATAGCCTGTTCTATCCCTAACCCTAAAACTAAACCTTAACGCAAACCTTATCCCTAACCCTAACTTGAAAACCCTAACCCTAACCCTAACACTAATACGTCAACGCAAACCTTATCCCTAACCCTAACCCTAACACTAATACGTCACACACAACAAAACGAACCCACTTGCTCTCTGTTGTTTTAAGAGGACATGGCGTGTGCCCTGTGTGTGCCCTGTGTGTGCCCTGTGTGTGCCCTGTGTGTGCCCTGTGTGTGCCCTGTGTGTGCCTTTTGTGTGCCCAGTGTGTTCCCTGTGTGTGCCCAGTGTGTGCCCTGTGTGTGCCCTGTGTGTGCCCTGTGTGTGCCCTGTGTGTGCCCTGTGTGCCCTGTGTGTGCCCTGTGTGTGCCCTGTGTGTGCCCTGTGTGTTCCCTGTGTGTTCCCTGTGTGTGCCCTGTGTGTGCCCTGTGTGTGCCCTGTTTATGTCCTGTGTGTGCCTTGTGTGTGCCCTGTGTGTGCCCTGTGCCCTGTGTGTTCCCTGTGCCTTGTGTGTGCCCTGTGTGTGCCCTGTGCCCTGTGTGTGCCCTGTGTGCCCTGTGCCCTGTGTGTGCCCTGTGTGTGCCCTGTCGGGAAGCCATCATCCGCCTCCGTGCTTTGTTTTGGCCCTGCTTGCAGGCAAAAAGTGCAGCCAGAGGTACCAGGGCAGGGCCCTGTGTTCTATCTAGACAACAGTATTGGTGATAGTGGTGGTGGTGGTAATAGTTGTGATGGGAGGAAATTGGTGGAGGAGGGGGTGGGTAGGGAGCAGGGAGGGGGGCAGCAGCTCAGGCTGCCTAAGGCACGCGGCCACAAGGCTCTTTCAAATTTTGCGCAGCAGCAGGGGCTTGTAGAGAAGCATGGTGCTGCTGAGGACACACAGTCAACTTGTCAGCACCAACACCGACAGCACCACCCACACCACCCACACCACCACCACCACCACCACCACCACCAACCACAGCAGCAGCAGCAGCAGCAGAACAGCCATGTTCCTCGTTTGGATGTTGTTCCTGAGGCAGAGACACGAGGCAGGGGCATTCGAGGATCCAAGCTACACAATCACAGCCGTGGAGGCTGGGTCCCATCGATGGAGCGTAACAGTTACGACGCTCTGCATAGATCATCAGGTAGAGTCATCATCGTAGATCATCATCATCTCAGATCACCATCATCTTAGATCACCATCATCATCATCATAGATCATCGGTCAAGTCATCATTCAAGCAAGAGTAGTCATCAAGGAGATCATCAGGTAGAGACGTCAGGTGGAGTCATCATCGTAGATCATGACTTTTATATAATCATGGATCGTCAGCAGCAGCATATATATATGAACATCAATTAGCGTCGAGGGCTAAACCAGGGCCAGCTTTCTCTGTGCGTGTGTGTGTTTATGTGTGTGTGTTATCGCTTTGCAGTGTTGCCCTTGCACTCATGCCCTAGCAGACACGTGCACACACACACACACACACACACACACACACACACGCACACACACAAACACACTCACAATCACACAAACGCACACACAAACACACACATGTACACGTGCTGTTATAATTTTGCAGTATTGCCCTTGCACTTATGCCCTAGCAGAGGCATGCGAGTGCATACACAATCACTCACACACACAAACACACAAAAACACACACATGCACACACACTTAACACACGTTCACGCACACAACACATATACAGTGCCACAGCTTCCACACTCCCCCCACAAAAGCAGCACGCTGTACCACACATAAACACACACATGCACACACACTTAACACACGTTCACGCACACAACACATATACAGTGCCACAGCTTCCACACTCCCCCCACAAAAGCAGCGCGCTGTACCACACAAAAACACACACATGCACACACACTTAACACACGTTCACGCACATAACACATATACAGTGCCACAGCTTCCACACTCCCCCCACAAAAGCAGCACGCTGTACCACACAAAAACACACACATGCACACACACTTAACACACGTTCACGCACACAACACATGTACAGTGCCACAGCTTCCACACTCCCCCCACAAAAGCAGCACGCAGTACCTCGGAGGCTTTGAACGGCAATTTACGACAGAAGGTCCGTCAAGGCCACCTTTAAAAACAGCCCCATTCTGTTTGCCAAGTCACAAGTGTTTTTCTCTATACATCCATTATCGTTAATATGTACGTCACCCCTGGTCTCAAAAAAAGGGTGCCTTATCTCTCTTGCAATATTATTGACAATGTAGCACAAGTCCATGCATGCATGCATGCATGCATGCTGCGCTGATTCATTCTAGTTCAAGGCTTGACCTTTGTTTTGACAATGCCATAAAAGTCTGGTGTCCTTTTACCAGCAAGCGGTGACAACACATTGAGCGTTGGTTTAAAGAGGGGTGATCACGGCTACTGAGGAGTGTGTGTATGTGTGTATTTGTGTGTGTGTGCGTGTGTATGTGTGTGTGTGTGTGTGCGTGTGTGTGTGTGTGTGCGCGCGCGCGCGCGTGTGTGTATGTGTGTGTACTGCCTGCCTAATCCACTAGAAGTACATGAGCTCCAGTACAACTTACATGTGATCTTCTCTGTTGTTTGCTAGTTGAATGTGGACTGTTGTTTGCTAGTTGAATGTGGACTGTTGTTTGCTAGTTGGATGTGGACTCCTAGACCTGAAGGGAAATACAAAAGTGATATCACTTGGCTTTGCTGCAAAAATGGGAGTCTAGTGCTTCACTTAAACTCAACAGAACTTGTGTTGGCAGGACGCGGCCTGCATTTGTGATGGCGTGTGTGATGCGTGCACTTGAGCACTTTTTACGCCGCATTCCACATGCGTGTTGCTTGCTTCTGTGTCGTTTGTGTTGGCGAGTGTGATGCCTGCACTTGAGCACTTCCTACGCTGCATTCCACACGCGTGTTGCTTGCTTCTGTGTCATTTGTGTTGGCGAGTGCGATGTCTGCACTTGAGCACTTCCTACGCTGCATTTCACACGCGTGTTGCTTGCTTCTGTGTCTGTCTGCTGTTCATGCCTGTCTGTCTGCTGTTCATGTCTGTCTGCTGTTTGCAGGCACATCTCTAGAGCCAGCAGCTGGTAGCAAACGGAAGAATTCTCTGCCAACACTGACTGCAGAACGCAGCAGCTGGCCCAAAATCAGCTTTGGTCATCATAGGCACGTCATGTATCAACAGTTCCAACAGCAGAGTGTGCTGCAGCAGGTGTGTGTGTGTGTGCAGCAGGTGTGTGTGTGTGCAGCAGGTGTGTGTGTGTGTGTGCATCAGTGCATGTGTGGGTAAGCATGTGTGTGTGTGTCTGTGCCTGTAACTTTGCTGTCCCACACTTCCAGCAGCAGAGCGCGCTAAAACTGGTGTTTGTGCACGTGTGCGTGCGTGTATACATGTATGCACGTCTGGATACGTATGTGTGTGTCTGTGCATGTAAGTGTGGTGTACCAGCAGTTTCAGCAGCAGAGTGCAGCAGGTACATGCAGGAATATGTTTGTGCGTAAGCGTACGTGCATGTGCATGTGCATGTGCATGTGCATGTGCATGTGCAAGTAACTGTGCTTTACAGCAGTGTCAGCAGCAGAGTCCACTGCAGCAGCTGTGCTGAAGGCATGTATGGATGTGTGTGTTAGGGAGTGTGTGTTGGATTTGTCCCAGTGGTGTATGACACCAGCATTTCAGATCATGCGTGCACGTGTGTAGCAGGATTGCTGGGAATGTATTCGGCCAGCGAGCCCAGCAGCGCAGTGTTGAATTTGTCGGGGGAGGGAGAGTGGGAAACGCGCACAAACTACACAAAATATTGGCGCGTGAAGTGTCTGTATTTGACGGCGCAGAAAGCTTGTGTTGTTGCAAACAGCTCTGTGCTGCTGTGTGCTAGCAAATCTAGGTAGAGTGTTTAAAACTCCAAGTCCACCTTGAGCCAAACTTTTTTGCTGCTGCTCGCTAGCAAGTCTCTTGTTACACACACACACACACACACACACACACACACACACACACACACACACACACACACATACACACACATACGCACGTACACCACCAAATAGGTAGAGGAGCTAATATCCCAAGTCCAACCCGCCTGAGACAGGAAAGGATCCATTTATTATATCTTTATTATATTTAAAAGCCTGGGCATTGTAAAAGGGCAGGTGGCATAAGGGAGCGGTTGTTTTGTGCTCTTCATTGCCGTAGTTGTGGCAAGACCCTAGCTCTCCATATCTGTATTGCGTCTTTCACCCCCATAGCTGTGACATTACCTTAGGTCTCCAATTGGTATTGCGCCTTTCACCGCCATAGCTGTGACAAGACCCTAGCTCTCCATATCTGTATTGCGTCTTTCACCGCCATAGCTGCGACATTACCTTAGGTCTCCAATCTGTATTGCGCCTTTCACCGCCATAGCTGTGACAAGACCCTAGCTCTCCATATCTGAATTGCGTCTTTCACCGCCATAGCTGTGGCATTACCTTAGCTCTCCAATCTGTATTGCGCCTTTCACCGCCATAGCTGTGACAAGACCTTAACTCTTTAGATTCGTGCCTAGGTCAAATTATCAATTGTAGATGCCTACATACACGCTGGCTGGCAGCACCTTTGGGGCAGCATCTTTGAGGGCGCTGCTGCAGGAAGCTCACATGGAGCCAACCCTTTACTGTTGAGCGCCCACACCTTCTTGTCTTTAACCCCACAAACAGCTTTGCAGCAGCTGCATGCAGGAGAGCGGTAGATCAATGAGAAGTAATAGGTAGTAATGCCTTCTTTGTTAGTTATTGACAGCAAGTCCCCTTATGCAATCAGAATATTTTACAGCTTTGCAGCAGCTGCATGCAGGAGCGCAGTAAAGCAATGAGAAGTAATATACCTTGTTTGTAGATTATCGACTGCAAGTCCCCTTATGGAATGTCGCGTCTGCAGGTGGCCTCACAGCAAATGCAGCAGAATATGGCACAGGAAGATGAAGTAGCTTGGCAAGCACATATGGCGGAAATGAAGGAGGAAGAACAGAAACAGAACTCTGTTTTCCTTCGAAAGCAGGCAAGAAAACTGTCTCCCTCCTCACTGACTTGAGCGAGCTGAGCATGCACAAGGATTTGAAAGTGTGCCATTGTCGTTAGCACTTCTTGCAAGAAGAAATCGTCTGTAAAGTGAAGATGCATGCAAGTAGGACAGTTATGCATCATTGTATAGGCAGGATTCTTACTTAGGCAATAACGGCAAGAGAGCAGCACAATGATGCCTCACATTCAGAACAGACAGGGCGATTGTCCTTTTAACAGGCGCATAAAGGCAAGGTCGCTGTTTCAGCGGCAAGGTCGCTGTTTGTTTCAGCAAGGACTGCTACCACTTTCCACTTTGCACGTGCTGCACGCTTTGTTGTTTTGATGCTGGGTTCTGATGACAGCTGATGAATGCATGGAAGGTGTATCGTAGGGTGCACGTGTCGAGGCTACGCATATGTGAATTATTTTTCTATGCAGGGTGCACCCACACATTACAGCACCACTCACTCACATGCACAAGCATGTGTGAGGACGCGCATACACACATGTGTAGACTCACAAACGTACATACATAGACTTACATACGCATCAACATTCACACATGCACACACACACACATTGTAACCATTGTAACCACACACACACACACACACACACACACACACACACACACACACACACAAACACACACACACACACAAACACACACACACGTGTCGCTGTATACAAGTATACCGGTACACGTGTCCCTGTATACCGGTACACGCATACCGGTACACGTGTCGCTGTATACAAGCATACCGGTACATGTGTACACACAAACACACATACTCAGGCTCACAAACGCACTGGCATACACACATGCACACCCATGTGTGCACAGACGTTTTCACACACACACTCACACACACAAACATGTCTACAAACGGTAACACCACAGACGTACACACACACGTCTACAAACGGCAACACCACGCAGATGCTCCCAAGAGCTAGCTACAGCATGGCTGCTGCTCTTGATGGAGGTGGTGCTAGTAAGGAGCACCTCAGTTCATGTGGCCTTCCCTACTTGCCTTCACACCACAAAAGCCAACCGCTTGGTCATCTAGTTTGTGCAGCTCCTACAGGTGAGCCCACACACATACTCTCCCACTCACAACTCACACATGTGCACAAACACACACACAAGCACGCATAGACACATATTTATGTAGTATGTAAATTTACATACACATACGCACCTTGCATCACACACGCGTGCACACGTGCATGTATACACACATTAAATATGCGCTCACACATAATTACACACACATGTGCAAATACACACGCATACACTTAGGCAGGAACAAGAACCAGCACTTAAGTGGGGCACCAAACGAGCTGGGCGCGCAAGGGAGTGAAGTGCCAATAGGATCCCACTTACCGAGTCTACCTCAAGGTGCAGAAAGATTTGAGTATCTACCCCAAGGTGCAGAAAGAAATGAGTGTCTACCTCAAGGTTCAGAAAGGAATGAGTGTCTACCTCTAATTGCAGATAGATATGAGTGTCTACATTAAAGTGCATAAAGAAATGAGTCTCAACCTCAAGGTTCAGAAAGATATGTACACAGCAGTCAAATGTATCAGTTACACATGCAACTATACTGCACAACAGTGAAACACAATCATCTGTCCTTCCTGCTTTTGAGCTGGATGCAGTATGTGCGTGTGTGCTTTCTGTTGAATGGACGGGATACGAGTTTGAAATGAGGGTGTGCTTAATTGTTATGTTCAAGCAAGGCTGACTGTTTGGTGGCTCCTGCCCTGTCTGCATGAATTAATGCTTTCTTCCGTGCCTTGCCTCATTGTGTGCACGTCATATTGAGTTCAGATGCGGACCATTTTCCTTGGTGATGGGAACAAAGTTACCTCTTCTCTAACTTTCCAAAATCATTATGTGAGTGTTCACGTTACATTACAGCTCTGTGCGATGGGTATCTGGACAAGTTGCTACTAGCAATGAACCACTGCTCTGCATTCTGCATAACGACGGCAAAATGTGAAAGGTAACAGTCCATGCATCAAGGAATTTAAATGCACACACACGCACATATGCACGCACACATACATACACACACATACTCGCACAAAAAAACACACACAAATTCACATACACACAGGGGATGCCGTCTGTGCTCCGCTCACTGAGGCCCTGAGCTCACGACCAATTAAACGAAAAGGGCCTCTGCCGCACAGAAATTAGAACAGATGGCTTTCAGCAAGAAGGTGGTGTATAGGGCTATGGAGCAACAAAGGTTGCAAATGCAACAATTAAATCCTCTAACAAATTGAATAAAGGCTGTCGTATAAAGTTGAACACACTGGTCTTCTCTGTATCTCTAAAGCTGTGAAAGCTGTGAATCAAGAACGTCACGGTTCGCATGAAGCGCCTTTGTGCAACACATTTCAGGGAGTTAATTTTAGGTGCATCAAACGACTGGGCCTGTGTTGCAGCTGCTCTTAGTGTATTAACTGTCATTGTTCCTTATCGTTATAAGAGACATTCTTCCATATCATGTTGTGTATTAATGTATCAGTTGAGCGGCACGACACCTAGTATGCTGCAGTTGTACAAACACTATTATGAATGTACTAGTAATATGGTTATGACGGGATGTTATGATCATCTCTCGGGCAAGCTTGAATCTATAAGGGTTGTGATTTTATTATCTGCCAGATGTGCATCATTTTATCTTGGTTTTTTATATCAAGGACTGACTGATGATGTAAATTGTTATCAAGTGCTGAGAGGACCCCCGCTTAGAGCTGCGAAGGAACGGCATAACGATCTTTGCCCTATTCAACAGGCTGTCTCCATCACTAAATGCATCCAATCAAATAAACAAAAAGCACCTGTATAGAGGTTCTCCTGCCCAACAAGCATCAAAGGCACCACAACAATCTTCCTCCGCGTCACCGTATGGAAGCAACAGGCATATGAGCAGCCATACGATGAGAATTCCATTACATGCTTTAAATTCTGGTTTCTATGCTATAGTAGATAAACAATATCTAGTATAGTGATGTAACCTTACCTTACCTATGCTATGCTATAGTAGATAAACAATAGATTCGTGCCATTGATGACAAGGATCACGCTCCTTCAAGCTGTTTTGGTTCATTTGCTGCTAGCAGTCCCGACATGGCACGAATGAACTCTAAAAGTATCTAAGAAACTATTTTGGCCTGGTGGTGTGCAGGTGGTGTGCCTCAAAACCAACAGATCCCCATAAAAAAAGCCCTTCCGATGCTTGAATTTCCAGTTAAGACGGGATGGTGCCCAAAACGATTTTTCCTGATCCATGCCAATTTGTTTGCACTAGCTGTTTTCATTTCTTTCTTTTCTTTCCACTCTCTTCACCACCCCTTGTGGGAGGCACCATCTGCAACACCCATACCGTACTATAACTAGTAGTACTCTAAAGCCTCCAAAGATATGGGGCGCAATTCCCAAAAAGTTAGGTGACAGTCCCACTAGAAAGAAAAAAAGAAAGCAGATAGTGTAAACACTACCGTCATGGATTAGGGAAAGGATGCTGTTTTGTGTTCTGCACCACCCAATGGATGTAAACTTATAAGGTTAGGCCTTTTTCTGTCTGTTCTTCAGACGCACTCTTAGCTTGTGCTCTTGCGAGCGTGGGCCAATTTCTCAGACTGTGGTTTTTCAAGGAAGGTTTTTCTGTTTAGGCAGGAGTTTTCCTTTTCCCAGTCTTATAGGTTTTTTTCCCTTCATTCTGTCAGGCCCTTGCTGAGGACCGTGTAACAACCCCCACCAAAAAAAAAAAAAAAAAAATCCCACTACTGCCTCGAATTGCAAGAGTCACAGAGCTGCTTCCCCCACCCCCGTAGTTAAAGAAAGGCGTTTTTTTATGAAACTGCTCCACACTGCGTAAAAGGAAGAGATGTATCATCAATTAAGCATGATGGAACGAGGCAAAAAAAAAAACTTATGGCGGAACAACGGCAACGAGTTTAATGAACAAAGTCACGCTTTCACTGTAACCATTGAAACCGTTAATAATTTAAAGCTTCTTTTATTTACTATATTAAGAAACCTCATCCTATGGAAATGTAGCACCTGAAGAAACTCATGCACACATTAACACATACATAAACACGCACACACAACACGCAAATACAAAGAGAGAGCTAACCAACAGATAAAACTGAACCTAAAGCAACTACAGTGAACGTAAAATACACGCAAAAAGAGATTTCTAAAAGCAAGTTTTCTGGCACTTCAGCGCTTCTTTCTTTAACACGCCAAACACATTTGTACTAGAAGCAGCCTTTATTCCCTACAAGACATCCCTTCAACATACAGAAAAGGGTCGAGCCTGCAGCCACGCATTTAAATCAAGCAAACTAGTAGAGTAACGAACACCTCTGGGCTTCTCTTTTGAATCATGCCCCTTCTGTGCCCTTCTCCAACCTCCTCTTCAAAACCAGCCCATGCCAGACTCCACCATGTTTTGCATTGCTGCCATCTGCTCATAAAGCTGCTGTTGACGCCACTGCTGCTCTGACCAGTAATGCTCCTCGGTGCTGTCTTGCTGTTGTTGCTGCTGCTGCTGCTGCTGCTGCTGCTGCTGCTGAGACTCGTAGTGCTTTTCCCCTTCCTCTGCGCCGTCCACCTCAGGCACCACGTACGATTCATCATACGTGCCTTTTGCTCCTTCTGTGTCATCAGCCCCCTGCTGAGCTCCTTGAGCCATCATATAATACATGCTCATCCCACAGTACATGCCAAACATCTGATCATAATTATACACATCTGTCTGTGCGTATTCCCCTGCTAACGGGTGAAGATGCCCATCCTCATCACTCGCTTGTTGGCGCTGCTGCTCCCTGGCTGCTACGATTGCAGCATGCCACACAGGAGCGTCTGCACCCTCAGGTGGGGGCGCATTTACGCCTGCGGTAAGGAAGAACAAAGGCAGTGCCATCAACACAATTGCGGATAGCAGCATGCCACGCGGTGCGTGTCAGTACCCTCAGGTATTGGTAAAGTCAGGCCTGTGGGTAAATTAATAGGACACAGCACTGATACCACCATGCAAAGAGTTGCATACCAAAAGGTGGTGTAAGGCAATGGTGCACTGAGGCCATGGGTCAGGTGGGCCAAAAACGATGCTGTCGATATCAGCAGGGGTCGTAAGCGCACAAGAAACAAGCACTCGTGGTACGGAACTTACGAGCGGCATGGTCATTCCTAATTGGCCACCGACTCTACTAACAGACTGATGACAGACCTCCTTGGCAGGGCGCACTAGCTCAAGGTCTGCACCATACGTTTTGAAACATTGGCACCCACCAGGAATGCACACGCTGCAAGGAGCCGCGTGAGGGAACAGCATCAGCTGATGAAGTTGCGGCTGCTGTGGCTGCCGCTCTGGATCCTGCTGCTGCTGCTGCTGCTGCTGCTGTATTTGCCCTCCCTGCCCACTGTCTTGGCTCTCAAGCTCCATGTCCTCCTCCTCATCTGGTGGCATTTCCCCCTCTTCAAGCTCCTCTCCAGACCCTCTTCCTTCAGATTCACGTCTAGCTCTTCCCATCTTCTGAAGCATCAGCAGCTCAGGAGGATCCGTTGTGGGAGCAACAACACTAGGAGTTACCCTTCCACCTGTGGCTTCAAAGGCTGCCACATCTTTTGGAGGGGCTCTCGACTGTCGTGATGCTGGAGCGTCTTGAGCGGCTTTGAGAGCCACGTCTCCTTCTCTCTCTCTGCATGCCGCTGAAGGAGAAGCCTCGCCTACTGGTGAAGGAGGGGCTGCCACTGCTGATGGAGAAATAGCTACCTTGCCCTGCGCAGGTGCTGGTTCTCTTTGAGGAGCTGCTGCACCTGCTTGAAGGGGAGAAGCTGTCGCCGCTAAAGGAGACGAAGCTGCTTGTCCCTGACCTGCTGGCTCCGACACCAGGCGAGCCGCTGCTGCAGTCTCTTCTGCTCTTAAATTGACGCGTAGCTTAGCTTCAGGGGGACACAACTCTTCACCGTCAACCAGCACCTGATATAGTTTAGGATTCGTAAAGTTTAAATGAGTTTGATTGCATTGTGGCTCAGACTCAGGGACGCACACCTCCTCACCGTCAACCAGCTCCTGATTTTAGTTGACTTGTGGTTTGGTGCCAAGGTAGTTGTTCCCTCACCACCAACCAGCAACTGATTTTAGTATTAATGAAGTTTAATGCTCAAGGCATTTGACCTGGTACTTAACCCCTCACCATCAATCAGCACCTGTGTTTAGTTTAGACAAAGTATGACTCTGAGAGCGTACAACCTGGTATGGCTGCTTGACCTAAGAGAACGAGGACGACTTTAAAACAAAACGAGTAGAAAGGTTTGCGATATTTTGACGCAACTGAAGCATGCTCAATAACCCATGGAGTAGAAGGAAAGGTGCCAAAGCTGAGGTAAAGCTGTCTCCGTTGATCTTTTTCTTTTTTTTTGGTGGAAGAGTGTTTCGGTACCCGGTACCAAGTGGCATTATTCCTTTATAAATGTAGGAAGTGGCTTTCACTGCCTGCGTAGCTTTTTCTTTTTCTTTTCTATACAGCAAGTGCAGGCCACTGGAATGTAGGCAAAGAAAGGTAGCTCGGGACGCACTTACGCCTTGATCAAGAGCACTAATTCCTTAACGAAGCACACGAATCCTTCATTGAAGAGCAAGCTTTGATGAAGAGTCTACAAAGTTAGCGAACTAATTTGAGCCATGAAGCAGCAGCTAGGGCACAAGGGTGGCTGGTAAGCTGGTAAGTCTACAAGATTAGCAGAATAATTTGAGCCATCAAGCAGCAGCTAGGGCACAAGGGTGGTTGGTAAACTGCTAAGTGGCAATGCAGTGGAACACACACACACGCACACACACACACACACACACACAACGCAGTGTCTGCCGTTGCGCAGCAAAGTAGAACGCAGTGGAACACAGTGTTTGCCGTTGCACAACGTAATAGAACGCAGTAAAATGCAGGGTTTCCGTTGGAGGAAATAGCAGAACGCAGTAAAATGCAGGGTCTGCCGTTGGAGGAAATAGCAGAACGCAGTACAATGCAGGGTCTGCCGTTGGAGGAAATAGCAGAACGCAGTAGAATGCAGGGTCTGCCGTCGGAGGAAATAGCAGAACGCAGCAGAATGCAGGGTCGGCCGTTGGAGGAAATAGCAGAACGCAGTAAAATGCAGGGTCTGCCGTTGAGTTGCCAGCTTTGCAGCGCGTACACGCCAGGAGGAGCATGTAGCAGGAATAGCCTTTTTGGAATATGGTGGTACTGATCTCACAGGGAAGCGACTTACAGATACCTAGGGTTGGCCAGAACCATATATATACGGTGTATATACGGTAATTTTGGCAGGGAAATCACCAAATATACGGTCATATACGGTGTATAGTGCATATATACGGTTCTGGCTATCCCTATTCAACCAGCACCTTCCACATGCTGACTTTTAAGCGTGCCACTTTTTTAGAAAACTTGAACGAAGGACTTTTTTCTTTTGTTTGGTAAGGCAGCTGGGTAAGGACTCAGAAATGAAATGTAAAAAATAAGGATGCGCAGACAACAGGCAGCACACATCTCTTTCCCTCCGTTCCAGTCAAAAAAACTATGCTCTCCTACGCAACACTCGCACATTGCATGGGCATCTTTTATTATAGATCCAGATCTGTCATTATAAAACTATCGCCCTCCTACGCAACACATCTGTTATCATAGATCCAGATCTGACATGACCTCGCTGAGACTCGCCGAGTGTGAGGCTAGCCGAGCCGAGCCGAGCCTCGCCGAGCCTCTTTCCCGGTGTGGAAGACACTCGTCGGCCAGCGAGGGTGTCCACGTGTTTTGGGCGGTATCAGCCCCATCTCCCCAGAAATCCGCCAAAACTTCCCAAATCCGAGTTTTTCGTGGCTAAATCGGCTGACAGGCCCATCTTTTAAACCAAGTAACTTCATTAATAATATCTATTGATTATTATATAACACCAGGAAGAGTTAAAAGGGGTGTACAACAGGGGGGGGGTGTAAACGAAAACCCTAAACGAATTTTACTGGCTCACACGCCCATATTTTCCACCCGGTCATAACGTTAATATTCATTAATATATATAAGCAAACAACAGAAAAAGTTTCGGCTCAATCCGTGCAGATTTGAGAAAGTGGTTTTCTAACCGTAATGCACCAACAAGGGCCTCCCCAGCGAGTGCCGAGCCTTGTTGAGGCTCCTCGAGCCTCGCTGGCAAAACCAGACACCCTATTTACCCACCCTTAAATATAGAACTATTGCCCTCCTACGCAACACCTGCGAAGTGCATGAGCATATGCAGGGGTACAAGCCGTACCTGAATCTTGTCAAAGTCTTCCTCCTCAGCCTCAGGGGCAGCTGCCTCTGGGACAGATGCACGATAGCGATCGATGTGTGACCCATCATTTTCAGCGTGCGTCACTAGTGCCTGACAGTATCCCGGTGGCAGGCCATGCATGGCCATGTTCGGCAGCCAAGGAGGGGGTGCCGTGGGATCACTCATGCCTGTAGAATAGGTACACGGTAGTTGTGAAGGCTGTATGATTTACGATAGTTGTGAATGCATGATGAAGGATGAAGGCGTTCAATGTCAGAATGTACGTGTTGTACATTACGCTTACAGCCATGCTTGGCAGCTGAAGAAAGGGTGCTGTGGATTGCTGGTGCCTAGAATTGCATTATGACTCATAATTTATAATTTATGAAGCACGCAGTTATGCTGAAGGATGTGTGGCTCTTGCCCACTGAGTGCTGAAATAGGAAACGTGCCAGCCTTTGAATGTCCATGTTTGTACACACTTAAGAAATTTAAGTGTACTTGAGACAGAAAGCCAGCGCTCAAGCTTACTTGGTTTGGCTGAACCAACAGTGACATATTTCAAAGTGACTCTTTTGTATCCTTTTTTTTTGACACATGAAGCTTGGAGAGAGGTGCGTAAAGAAAAGAAAGCTAGCGTTTTCTTTTTAACACATGAAACATGAAGCTTGGAGAGAGGAGCGTAAAAAAAAGAAAGTGCTTGCGCTGAGCCGCATCAACCTACCCAAAGCAAAGGCAAGGTGGGCAGAGATGACGCCTGGCTTGGCGTCAAAGGCAAGAGCGAATGGTGAACCCAGCTGCTGGATGGAGTTAAAGTACCTTTGTGTAGGTAATTAATGTGGCGAGTGGTTTTCACTACCTATGTGTTGCTTCTAATTATCTTTTCTTTAGGAGAGCACATACCATGAAACATGCTGGACAGCTGCTGGATGGAGTTCACGTACCTGTGTTTAGGCAGCTGTATACACAGCCAAGCAGACACATATGCTGGACAGAGTTGAAGTACTTAATGTGTTTAGGCAGATGTAAGCACAGTCAAGCAGACGGACAGCAAGAACACGCTGAACGACAACCTTGCATTACTGGCATCATTGCAGAACTCAAACACGTGCATTTTCTACAGACACACACACATGCCTCGTCCAAGCGAAGGTCATTTTGTGGAGTCTGCAGTTAAGCAAGCATTTGTACAAAGCAATGAATGAAGAACACCACTATTTTATGGCGTAGTATTATGACGAAAAGGAAACACGTGCGTTCAACCCCATTTGCACGTTCTTGATCCATTTTATAAGTGGTGCTGGCAGGCTGATCCTTACAAAACTGGCATATTTCAGCAAACCAAACGACCATCGATTACCAAGCTAACAGCCATGCCAGCTATCCGTGCCTTTTTCTTGTCCTACTATCTCCTGCCTGTTGTGCCTGCTAGTCATCCTGTCGTTCCCCACCTCTGAACCACAGACAACAACGCTGCTTGCTCAGCTTGACTAACAACTGTGATTGTCACATGACTGTGGCCGATTGCCAACCCAAGGAGACGGTTAAGGAGCAAGGTAGCTAATACCAGCTTCAACGACAATGGATATCATCACATAGCTGGCCTGGCTAAAAGAACGTCGCCCACACTCTAAGATACACATACAACACACAACACACACACCTTGTAGGGTGACTGGAGCCCTTCCCTGAAGATTGGCCGCCTCCGGGGGACATAAAGGAAGGGGCGCTGGAATGGCTGTGGCCACCTATGGCTCCTAGCCCTTCACGGGATAGACGCTCTGCCTTGGCCTCGTTGAACCTGTGGGCATTGTTTCGATCCAAATTTCAGCTGTGTTTGCTCAAATTCATTTGTGTGTGTGTGTTTGTGTGTATGTGCACATGTATGTGAATGTGTGTTTGTGTGTGCCTGTGTGCGTGTTGGTGACGCTCTGCCTTGGCCTCGTTAAACTTGCGGGCATTGTTTCGATCCAACTTTCAGCTGTGTTTGCTCAAATCCATTTGTGTGCGTGTATTTGTGTGTATGTGCACGTGTATGTGAATGTGTGTTTGTGTGTGCCTGTGTGCGTGTTGGTGACGCTCTGCCTTGGCCTCATTAAACCTGCTGCAACCAGGATTGTGCATGCACAAACTGCCCTACCAAGGGCGAAACACCTATGAGACGTACCTCGCCCGCGCTTCTGAAATAGCAGCTTGATTTCTTGGTTTAGGGCAGGAAACGATTGGGTGAGCATAGCTGCCTGCACACCCAAACAGCACGAGTAGTGAGTGTGTGAGAGAGAGAGAGAGAGAGAGAGAGAGAGAGAGAGAGAGAGAGAGAGAGAGAGAGAGAAAGAAAGAGAGAGAGAGATAACTTCCAGCTGTCATTATGCATAGCATTGAATGAAAGTTTAAACGGGGAACTGCCTTGAAAACTGGCTGTTCCTTTATGTGCAACCTTTTGTTGTGGTGCTTACCATTGACAGCATTCGGGGAAAAGCTTACAAATGTCTAGCATAAAGCGCTGCGCAAAAAATGCTTTGCAGACCTGAGATTGAATGGATGGCTAAGCTCAAAGCGTTAGCATACTTTGTGCATACCTAGAAGACAGATGACTGTTGCGGTCAATACACCTGTCCGAGCGATCTGGCCGATTCCTGATCCCTGCTTGTTCACAGACCCTTTACACCTACCCTTAATTGGCATTCCCCCCAGAACAAATGACGCTTACCACAATTGAAGCAACGACTTTGGCTAAGGTTCATCCTTCTCTGCACGGGCCTTGCGTCCTTTGCTTGTGCATGTTGGTTTCCCTCTTTGTCTGCCCCTCCCACACCCATCGGCAAGGGCTCCCCCTGAAGGATGATGCATGTAATTTAAGATAATGATGTTAATACGTTGCATGATGGTTTGGATGGCCCCCTCTTCATTCCCTCCCACACCCATCGGCAAGGGCTCCCCCTGAAGGATGATGCATGTAATATCTTAAAAGATAATAAGTTGCATGATGGTGTGGATGGCCCCCTCTTCATTCCCTCCCACACTCATCGGCAAGGGCTCCCCCTGAAAGATGATGCATGTAATATCTTAAAAGATAATAAGTTGCATGATGGTGTGGATGGCCCCCTCTTCATTCCCTCCCACACCCATCGGCAGGGACTCCCCCTGAAGGATGATGCATGTAATTTAAGATAATGATGTTATTACGTTGCATGATGGTTTGGATGGCTCCCTCTTTATTCCCTCTCACGCCCATCGGCAAGGGCCTTACAAACATACGATTTAATGGATTCGATGCCAAATGCATTGTTTAACGTGAAAAAGATGGAATGTTGAGTGAATGAGCTTGAATACCAAAGCGGGGCGCATAAGCATCAAGCGCAGATAGAGAATTGTAGATAGAGGGCAGAAGAAAGCATTGGGCATCATCATTTTATTCACAAGAAACCAAAGTGCATTACCTGCATTAGCTTTTATGCACACACATATGAGCTCAGGCTTCGTGTCTCGTTGATATCATGCGAGCACTAAGACTTGTAAAGGTCCATACGTGTTTTTTAAATGCAATCATGGTTTGAAAACGCTTTCAAAAATGCACATGGTTAAAATAGCATACATTTAAAATAAGCATACATGGTTTAAAAACGCATTTGTTTAAGTGCACATGATTAAAAAAGTAAGCATGGTTTTGTAAAGGTGTTTAGGTATTCCAGAATTAGACACCTTGACCTGCCCCTCAAGCGCTCACCAGCATCGGCAAGGGCCAACAAAACGCAAGCAAGTGTACCACAAAGTTGCCCTGTCTGACAGAATTGCACACAATCCGTTGTTCACCAACTCATGCAGACATCACACCAATCAAAGTCGACGCCGAGGAAAATCGGCGTGCATTAAGGAAAGGCTCTTAGCCCGTGCTCACGACCCCACAAGAGACAAGAAGAGGTACAGAGCACGGGTCTTTGAAATGGAACAGACCAAAGCCCCACCACATTCACAAGCAGCTCCGCCTCTTTGCCAGCTCGTCCTCTTCCTCACTTCTCACCTCAGGTGAGAGGAAAGAAAACAAAGGCTTTGCACCGCAGCCACTTTTCTGGAGCACCACAGGCGTAGCGCGGTCAAACACTGGCGTCTGGTTATCTCGCTCTGGAAGGCATAGAAAAATAATGACGGAGAGGTAGGATGCGTATACCTACCTAGGGACACAAACTGTGTAGAATGGGTATGTATAGAGGGGGAAATAGAGGATACAATAAATAGGATGTGATAAAGGATAAAGGGGAATTATTACGCAGCAAAGGACCACCCAGGAGCAGCAATAGAGTGCATTGGGTTGAGGTGCAATGAGAGGGAAGGGGGTTGTGATGTTGTTGGGATAAGGGTGGGGTGAAGGCAGATGGGGGAGAGAGAAGGAAGTTGCGATGCTGGTCGACAGCTTTAATTGTCAATGTTGTTGCGCACTGGTGCATTGAGGGGAAGGGGGTTGTAATGTTGTTGGGATA
>Ga0307942_1000530_pt1:15000-26901 | contig 26901 bp, 27 predicted proteins | sample OrgLakmetagen175_FD_201846 | JGI IMG/M metagenome (GOLD analysis project Ga0307942, IMG submission 201846) | Saline water microbial communities from Organic Lake, Antarctica - #175 | ecosystem: Environmental > Aquatic > Non-marine Saline and Alkaline > Saline | place: Antarctica... | reverse complement strand
TTCTGGTGTCCTTTTCCGCTTGGGTTAGGTCAGTACAGGCTGGGCAGTGCCAGTCTTCACTATTTTCCGCATCTTGCCTTGCAGTATGTGAGCAAGCATTCAGGTCAGTCAGACAATTCCAATGGTAGGTGCGTTGACACGTATCACATTGTGGCATATTATCATAGTTTTCTTCTCTTTCTGGATGCTCTTGGCTGACCGGGCTCCAGCAAATTTGGCAGCAATCGTCTACCTTTCGGCTTCTTGAAAAGGGCTCTGTTTTTGCTGCTTTTAGCCCCGTGCTTTGGAACAAGGGTAACGCTCATTTTTCAATAGTGACAGGTTGTAATTGGATTTTTTATTGCGCCTGTGAAGTTGCGTTGCTGTTACGTTTAGGTTTGCTTATTTGCAGCCAGTCCAACACCTCCTGGATTTGATAGTCATACTCTCATACTTGAAAATTGTGTTACAGGCCTTGACATTGCCAAAAAGAGCTGCGGTGCTATATTTATAATGCCATATTTTGGTTGCCGCATTATCACTTGGTTGCAGAGGCTCTGGAGAATTAGGTAGTGAAGCAGTGGGATTTTCAGTGAGTTCCAAAGTGGATGGGATTCCTCTTCTGCCTTTTGTTAGGTTGTGATGAAGGTGGGTTGTTGTTGGTTCGTGTTTGGCGGGAAGGATTATTAAGTTGCGTGTTGGAGCAGCCTGGATCTATGTCCATACTTTCTGTCTGCCTCTGAATTGTGTGTCTCGCTCGTTCTCCTTGTGGAGACTGTTTGCCTAGCAGGAGTTTGGGTCTGTTGGCGTTGCAAAACCTGTACATCTGACCAGGCCCATCCTATGGGAGTGTAAGCCTTAATTGATAAGGCCTAGAGCAGTAGCATTGATTCTCATAGCCCTTTCTTCTTTGCTAGGTGTCGTGTCTTTGTTTTTATGTAAGTCACTGCTGATGAGCTGGGGGGTTATATTCTCTGAGTTCAACAAAGAGGCAAGCCTGTTTATTGCAATATTTTGACCCGTTTTAGTTTTGCTTCCAAACTTGAATTTGAGGTTGTTGCCATTTAGTATGTGTGTGCCGTCTAGGCTAAGTAGTCTTGAAAGGCTGGAGATCCCGGAGTCATAAGAGAAAATGCAATGTTATTATTTAGGGTTTCCAGAGTAGGCAAGTTGAGTGCCCAGAGCGCTTTTGTAATACTGTCAAAACTTTTCAAGCAGGAGCAAAAAATAAATTATGACAGTCACGTGTTAAATTTGCGCCTCCGGCCCAAATTGACCCCCCACACTTATGAAAAGGGTGTCAATCTGCTCAGGATTCAAGCAGCTATCTGCCTGCACAGTTCTCATGCCAAATACTGCAATACCTGACGAGCTGTAGAGCAAACTGGTTTGCGCACGCTCTTGCACTGACCACCTGTTTAGTGCACAAATCCAGCCAAAACCTTTGCCAAAGCACTTTTTTACTTCAGCAGGGGAGGCACAGCTAACGAATCAGTGCATAGTTAAACTTGAATTGCGTCCTGCTTGAATTCAGAGTTTCATAACACTTCATTACAGAAGGGGACAGGGCAAAAGCAGAATCTGCACAGATGTATGGCTTCATCACAGTTCCATCCTTTGCCACAACATTGCGGATATGTGGAGGTATGTAGAGCAAGCCAAGAACCATTCTCAATTTGAGCCTTTAGTGAACTGTGATTTCAAATGTGGGCATCACCGACCTGCCCCGCCAGCACTAACATACTTGAACCTGCCACGCGCATTAACACGTACAGATAGGATAATTGCCATATGCTTCTTGTAACAGTAATAAGTATCACACCAATTGTAAGGCTTCTCAATTTTCATAAAGCCCCATCCATTGCAGCTTTCTCTGGCAAATGGTACAGGCATGTCAACTCGTTCATCACGTGCACGAAGTTATTCCCGGGAAAGCAAGCATAATTGGCACAAATTTTTTGCACAAACTGAACTTCATAAATCATGTTGCAAACTGCAGCCTTAATAACATCGTATGTGCGTGCAAGGGTCTGATGGGGGTACCCGCAGCGGATGGGGAGGGGGCAGTGGGAGCAAGGGGTAGCAATCAGGGGTGGGAAGGAGGGGGGACTAGCAGGGGAGGGGAGGGGGAAGGAGTAGGTGAGGGAAGGGCTAAAGCGGGGGGTGGGATGGTGGGACAACAGGGACCATGCAGCAGTCACTTTCTTCACACTTGCGCTCTGTGCCAGGACGGTCCTGGCACAAAGCGCAAGTGTGAAAAAACCACAGCCTGCGTTTCAGAAGCACAGGGACTTGAACGGGGCATGGAACCTGTGGAATGTCGGCTGCAGAATATGCTGGACGTTCAGAACGAGGTGCATGCTCTTTTATTTTGCCAAGACCATCGAGTTTGTGAGCTGAGGAAACATTTGTCCTTTCTGCTTACACCTTTCTTTGAGGACTTTTTAGCAGCCCAACCCTTTTTGCTGCAACAGGTCAACAACCGACTTGTTCATGGTTTCCTTTCTCAGCAGAACAATAGACTTTTTCTTTTTCTTTTTGAGCTTATGGATTTATTTGTGGCTGGCCGAGGCCAGTCAGCAGCCGATCAGCCAAAAAACCTGGCTGAAGGTCACCTCCCATTGTAATTATTGTAACCTTGGTGTATGCTGGACTGCTTAGGTCAGCATATTTGAAACAGCCGCCTGCAGCACACTGCTGCAATTTGACACGCTAGTTATTTCTCGGTTTGGGCAACTTGAAATAACGAGTTTAAGTAGGTCCTTGCCTACTGACGGTACACAGTAGACGGAGTAAATAGACGGTGGAGCCTGCTTAATTTCAGCGGTACGACAGAGCCAGGCCAACCTCCCCCTTCGTTAACAAAGGAACGCCCCTTTTCTAATAGATAGTCTGGGCTGGCTGTGTGTCGTGGTGCCTTTGCTTGCTTTGAGTTGCATCCACCTCCAGGGTGAAAAAACGCTGTGGTGTTTGTTGGCTAGCTTGCTGTGACTTGAACATCACGGGAGTGTGGACTGAGATGGGGTTTCTATGTAGTGCAGCAACCAGCTAGGCCAGGATGGGGTTAAAACAACCTAACAACTTGAGGCGAAGGTTTTTCCTTAAACACTTTTTTGTGCTTTTCTTACAACGTACATGCTGGTGCACTGTTGTAAGTCAAATGTTAACTCAGCTTCCAATTTCATGGGTCTCTAACGTGGCGCTCCCTTTCTCCCCTCGGGTCTTACGTTCTGGTGTTCAGTAAACACGCCTGAACTGCTTGTTGTGGCTCTCCATCAGGTTCTTATTATTATCTCAGGTTTTACCTTTCATCATTTTTTCCTCACTTCTTACTTATCACTTACACTTTTCTCTTCTACATACATACATCTGTTTCATGTTACCTCTAGCTTCTGTTTTTTTTGTTTAGCCAGGTGTAGTTTCAAGATTTTTCCAAACTTCCGCTGAGATGCCCTTTGAGGCATATATAGTGATGTAACCTTACCATACCTTACCTTACTTATGTTGTTTGAGGACTTTTTAGCAGCCCAACCCTTTTTGCTGCAACAGGTCAACAACCAGCTTGTTCATGATTTCCTTTCTCAGCAGAACAATAGACTTTTTCTTTTTCTTTCTGAGCTTATGGATTTATTTGTGGCTGGCCGAGACCAGTCAGCAGCCGATCAGCCAAACTACCTGGCTGAAGGTCACCCCCCATTGTAACCATTACCTTATCACTTTCCTTAGAGAACAGTATGGCACCGGCTGAGACCAGTTCTTTTTACAACCTTACGTTTACTTTACACTGGCTGATCCAGCAATGCCTATCAGCCCAACATATGTGGCTGCCGGTTACCCCCTTTTGCAAACCCTTTGTAAACCCTTAAGTACGTCCAGCGCGGGCATTGGTCAGAGAAGTTTGCTTGATACGAAATAGTGAGACTGCAAAAAAATTGACAATGAGCAATACACATTTCTGACCAAAAGAGTAACAATGAGGGCAATCTACAATGCATCATGATGCTAAACTGCGGCGATAGCTTTGGAACAAACGGCTAAAAAGACAAAAATGTCATAAATGCCGCAATTGAATGATAAAGAGTGTGATCGATGCATTCAGATACATGCAGACACTCAAAAAAAATTTCCCGTTCCATTGATAACACATAATGCGTCAGATAGTTTTTACTAAACATCCGCACAGCATTGAAATAGATTATCCAAACACACTCTACATGTAGCTACACATACAAACACACACACACACACACACTACACAAACAGGTAAGAGCAGGTGCTAGCCTAATCCCATCATCCCCTTATTTCTGTGAGCTAAAAAACCTGAGTCTAAGGCAATTGCCTATCTTATTATAATAACAACCATCACCACGCCACCTTGGTGGCGAAGATGGCAGGTGCTACTCTGATCTGTACATCTTGCCTGAAAGCGGACACCCTATCTGACATCAATGGCAGCCTAGTAGCAAGTGTGCAAGCGCTCTCTCTCTGGTGCCGCCAATCTACAAAAAAGTGTGGGCCCTCCTCGTGCCATGCCTCTCCTCAGACAGAGGTGGGGTATGATGAAGCCTAGCAGTCACACTTTTTGGCTGAATCTATAACCTCTGAGACCTCTGTATGATGCAGGCCCAAGTAAGCAGATAGGGGGCAAAATATACAGGTGGCAAGGCAAAGGTCCCAGGCACATGCACCCTAGATAAATTGTTTAGCTAGACCAGCACTCCCCCCCCCATCCAGTCAGCCACAGAGAGGCACTCTTAGCACAGATCATAAGATCACAACCCCAGAGTTGGTGAGCTACACCCATGTACGCTACAAGGCTACATGGGTAAGAGCGTAAGCGTACGCATGCGCAGTGCATACACACAGTCAAAGTATCATCACCGTGCGCACACATACACACACGCATGCACGCATGTACGCACGCACGCACGCATGCACGCACGCACGCGCACACACACACACGCACGCACGCATGCACACACACACACAAACACACACAAGGCATTCTTTTTCAAATCGAGCTTGTTTATTACAGGCAATCACAGCATAACTCCCTTCCTCCCTTTCTACAACTTAACAAGTGCAGTATGTGTGTATGTGTGTATGTGCGTGTATGCCGGCGTAGAGGTCTTTACACGTGCACAGGCACACCCGCAAATCTTTTTCAGATGGGTGGGCACTGAACCTGCGCGAGGCACTAGCACTATTAGACTTTTGCCGAAGCTAGCTTGAGAGGCCTAACCCATGCACACTCCTCTTAGAACAAACCAATCGCGTAACACCATTACGAACACAAGGCACACTTGCACCGTACTCAAACATGCACAACGAACCAACGACATTTCCCGGATGAACAGGCGCGGGCCTTTCAGGTCAGCTGTGCCTCATGGCTTGGAGATCGAGGAGACCTACAAGGAGACCTAGACGGAGACCTGTGGAATGCTAAGGGCCTATGGAGACCTTGTAGTGAGCAGGGAGGCTCTGCTTGGTCAACACAGCTGCGAGGTTGAGCAGCTCTGTGATAGCAGAGGCCACAGAGCTGCCCGGGGGGGGCGCCTGTACAGAAGGTTGGGTCGTGTGTGTGTATGTGTGTGTGTGAGTGTGTGTGCGTGGGCGTGTGTGTGTGTGTGTGTGCGTGCGTGCGTGGGCGTGTGTATGTGTGTGTGTGTATGTGTGTGTGTGTATGTGCGTGTGTGCATATGTGCGCGTGTGTGCAATGCGTATTGAGCAGCCTTTTGATGCAAACGCCAGCATCCCCTGCGCGGCATTCTTTGCTTCAAATGGACATACTATCAAAGAAGCAAAATTTGCGCAGAGCAAGGTAACAGAGTCGAAAAGGGGTACAAAGGACACCTCCCCCCTCCCCCCCCCATCTCGCACACCCATACCCATACCCATTCCCTTAGTCACACTGAAACAAGACTCCATTACACACCTGCGCGAGGTAACCACTGTGGAGGCTGCAGTGCCTATCCCTTTCCCTACGCCACTCCATCACGCCGCCTCCCATTATCTCTATGTGCTCGACCGCCATGTTGTGCTCTGCAGCTAGGCCACGGATCTGGAAGAGATGAGATTCAGCACACGCAAGTTTGTACAATGTGATGAGGAAATGATCAGTAAGCGTGCTTTGACTTTAGCTGTGCTGTGCAGCCAGGTACAGATCTGGAAGAGATGAAAGTGTGCACACACACAAGCTTGAACATGTGAGGGAGCGCCTAGTGGGAGATGCTGCCATTGCTGAAGTGTCTCCAATTGTGTGCTGCCATACCTTAACCTGCACCCCATGCTGCAACTTTGAGCAATGACACACTCTTACAGTAAAAACAATGACAAAAAGCACTCACCTTGTGGTAAAAAGCAACCACCTTACGGTAAAAAGCACTCACCTTGCGGTAAAAAGCACTCACCTTGCGGTAAAAAGCACTCACCTTGCGGTAAAAAGCATTCACCTTGCGGTAAAAACAACGACAAGAGGGTAAACAACAATAAGAAGCCTTACGGTAAAACACACACACCTTGCGGCAGGGTTGTTCTGTTCGTTTTTTTGAGAACAAGGGTTCGATAAAGTTCGTGAAAGTTTTTTTGGGAGCAAGGGTTCGATAAAGTTCGTGAAAGTTCTAGAACCCTCGAACTGTTCAAAGGGTTTGATGTGCAATTTTGGGAAACGGGCCCTTGGGCTCCTCCCCCTACCTTCAAATTTTCCTTATTAGTTGTGTATGTTTATAAAATAATCTTAGGGGGAAGAAGGGGGCCGGAATGGGACCACGTCATCATTGTAGAGCAGTAAAAGGAGAACCTTCAGGTGCAGTGCAAGTGCTGCGTTGTATATATTCTTTAGCAGTTGAGAAATTTGTGACAGGTTTGGCCTTAAGACCAAGGAAACTTCCTGGCCTAATACAGAATACAGATCATATTTCATATATAATTAATCAAACATGTTACTTTTACTGCAAGGAACGATAGGACTGAGCTGGGGGGAGCTGCTGTCCCTTGCAATTTTGACAGATGCATGCTGTAAAGTTCGACAATCTCTTGAAAGTTCGTCGAACTCTGACCGAACTCCAAACGGCACTTTTAAAGGTCGTTAAAATGCGCGAAAGTTTGCGAACCTGAACTTTTGGCCGATTTTCGAACTGAACAACCCTGCCTTGCGGTAAAAACAACGACAAGAAGCCTCTCACCTTACGGCTCACGTCGTCCATGATCTGCGTCTGTGTGCAGTAGTTGCGGCCACGAACACAGATGCGCTGCTTCCCTGCACGCCCCCGCAACCGGCACACCAGGAATTTGAAGGTGCCCCACTCGTCGATCTCCACTGCCGGCAAGAAACAACCCAGCCACCGGTCCTCGTTCGGAAGTGCCACCTTCCAACGCTCCTCTGCGGCTGCTTCCAGCTTTAGCTGCTGCTCGAGCAGGTTGGCGGCACGGCGGTTGAGGGAATTCACCTCACGCGTGGCCTGTGTGTGTGTGTGGGAGGGGGCGAGGGTGTATGTGTGTGTTTGTGTGTCGATGTGAGTGTCTTCATGTGTGTGTTTGTGTGTTGATGTGAGTGTCTTCATGTGTGTGTGTGTGTGTGAGCACGTGTGAGTGTGTTAGTGTGCGTGCGTGCACGAGTGCCTGCGTGTGTGCATGTCTGCGCGCCCACTTGATCGTAAAGCCTTGCATGCGTTGGGTGCTGCCATGGTGGTGATAAACAGAAACGGTTCCTTGCACAGAATCAGTATCATCAGGGTTTAGCCAGTAGCATTGTTGAGTAATCAGTGTAGCACATTTAGGCTTGGCCAGAACTGTATAAACACACCGTAGCTGACCGTAAGTAGGGTAACTCCCCTGCTAGAATACCATAGATATACACTATACACGTATGTTCGTATGGTTTGGCCTACCCTAAACACATTTCATGTGCATGCCACCTGTGCGCAGGTGAGCGGCAACGCATTTTGTGGCTCTGGTGCGCACAAGAGAGAGGACTTGCGTATCATATGCACACCATAATGTGCACAGCAAGAGGACTTGCGTATCATATGCACACCATAATGTACACAGTGAGAGGACTTGCTTATCATATGCACACCATAATGCGCACAGCGAGAGGACTAGCGTATCATATGCACACCGAATCCCACGAACGCACACCCACGAGGATCAGCGTCCGTTTCAAGGCAAACTCCTGCCTGGCTTTGATACGTTGTCATACATTGTTCGTTGTGTGCGACTTTTCCTGTCCACGACAAGAAGAAAGGACAACACGGATGCTCATCTGCCCTCTAGCTCATCCAAGCTATATCACCACTAGCTATAGCCCAATCACAGCCACACCCACAAACACTCCCACCAACTACTTTCATCCAACCATGCATACACACTTAACCCACTGACGAGCTAATTGTTTACTTGCGTCTGGGTGCCTGGGCAAGAAGTGTCAAACACTACAAATCCACAACAGAAACACACATACCCGCATCTACCCACCCTATAACCTGCAGCTGCAAAAACCCACTTTCATTCATCCATCCCCAGCTGTAGACACCCACTCACAGCTGCAAACACACACCAACATTCACCCACAGCTGCAGACACCCACCCACATTCACCCACCCACAGCTGCAGATACACACCCACATCCACCCACAGCTGCAAACACACACCCTCATCCGCCCACTCACCCACAGCTGCAAACACGCACCATCATTCTCCTACAGCTGCAGACATCCACCCACACACCTGCCTGTGTTCAGAGTTCCAGCCACATACCTGCCCATGTTCAGAGTTCACACACCTGCCCGTGTTCAGAGTTCAGAGTTCACACACCTGCCAGAGTTCACACACCTGCCCGTGTTCAGAGTTCACACACCTGCCAGAATTCAACACCTGCCCGTGTTCAGAGTTCATACACCTGCCCGTGTTCAGAGTTCACACACCTGCCCGTGTTCAGAGTTCACACACCTGCCCGTGTTCAGAGTTCCAGCCGCCCCTGCCATTCCCTTGCTGAGCTCCCATACTCATGCCCATTGAGCCCTGCGCTTTGCCTGGTTGCTGCTGGTCTGCAGAGCACGCAAGGACAAACAAGCATGACCACAAGCATGAAAAAGCGTGCTGCACCACACGTTTTAGGCTGAGGCGCCCTCAACAGATGCTGCAGGCTTGTGCCCATTCTGCACTTTTGATAAGCGGGCTGCACACGCGCGTGACGTTACACTGTTGCCCCCTATTGGTGTGCTGGACATAACTATAGAATATCCCCCTTGACGTGAGTACCCACACAGCACCTCCAGCATGTGCTATTGAGTAAAGGTGTTCAACAGTGTGGTTTTTGGTACCCATCGTTTGAACACCTGTACTCAGATCGACACATGCCTTACGAATGGCTGCATCGCTTGCATCGCTTCTTTTTACGAAGGCTGCGTCGTTGTCTATAAGACGGCTGCGTCGCCTGTTTTCAAGATAACTGCATCACCTGTTGCATACACGGCTGCGTTTGTTTTTTCAAATAACTCATCTGTCGCATGACTGCATTTTGTTTGTTTTCAAGACGGCTGTGTCACATGTTTTTTCCAAGCTGTATGCATGTGACTGCGTTATCTTGCATGGCTGTGTCTAATGGTCGAGGTACCAGAAAGGCCGACAGCAAACCCAAATACCTCAGCCCCATCACAGACAGAGCATGTCAAACACACCACAGTGTCTGGCTACGTCGGTCGACCGTGTCGAATGTAAAAGGCATAGCAAAATAACACGTCAGAGCAGGCTTTAATTGGCCTCATACTTGTTTGAAATGGACGATGTTACGACAAGTAGGCACGCGTAGGCCTGCTAAGATCTGCTGAAGGGAGATACACCGTAAATAACTTAGGCTTGAGCGTAGGGTTGGCCACAACCGTTCACACATATATACGGTGTACGTACGGCTTTCTTGGCAGGTACTTCATCAAATATACGGTCATTCACGGTGGCGTAAGTATCCAGTGGCGCAAGTATATACACAGTTTTGGCCGCACCTACTTTTGAGCGTGGAATAATTACGCGGCTTGTTAGCTCTGACGAACAGCAGTCCAAAATACGACGGAGACACAGCTGCTCTTTATAGATGCACTAAAATTTTTATAAAGATATTCACATACATTGTCGTGTGTACTCGGCACGGAAGCAGCCCCTCCCTCTTTTACCTCAGGGAAAGTAATTACTAAACGACAGCCTTGGTCTGTGCCCACCCTAAAAATCTTCTGGGAGACAGCGAGGGAAGTCGGCTCATCTACACCGACAAACACTCAGCAGAGTCGATGCACAAACTGTGGACAACTGTGCTGAATGATGATGATTTGTGCTGGAGTATGCTCACCTTGCTGGGCAGGGGTGACCTGGTTTTCATCCAGCAGCATTTCGTTGGCGAGCATGCTGCCCATGCCAGGCAGGGTGCCCATGCTTTGCAACGTAGCGACGTTGCTCTGAGAGCAGCTGCTAGTCCGATCAACCTACACACATGTATGTATGCATGTGCATGTGTGTGTATGTGTGTGTGTGTGTGTGTGCGTGCGCATGTGTATGCAAGTTTTACAGCGTCGCAGAGAGGGTGCCTATGGTTGCTAGGTTGGTCAACCAGCACAAGTGTGTGTGTGTGTGTTGGAATTCGGTGTGTATGTGTGGGTGTTATAGTTTTTGGAAGTGTGTATGCGTGTGTTATTGTTTCTGAATGTGTGTGAGTTTGTGTGCATGCGTGAGTGCATGTGCGGGCGAGCGGGCGTGTGCAGCATTGGAGACAATTCTCCCAGGGATGACCTACGCATCCAATTTTAAAATTTTTACCATTTGTGAGACTTGCATGTCCATACACGTGGCAGGGTATCAGAAGAATAGGGCAAACACACACAGCACACAGCGTGTGCACCTGCATGTTCCAGCCTGCCCCGCCGCCTGCATGGAGAAAGGCAATGGCTTCATCTGTCTTGTCCACACTTGACGAATTTGGGTCAGCGGGCCTTGTCTGCTCCATATGCCATCTGCACGCACGTGTGTATATGTGTGTGTGTGTGCAAGTGTAGGTAGGTGTAAATGTACATGTACTGTTCTCTCTGTCCTGCCAGGTAGCTGGACAAACCAAGGCCAGCAGCCTGAGAGAGTTTCATACAACATGCAACCTAACTAAGGTTTTCCAAACCCGTATTTATGCACCGTATATGACCGTATATATGGTGCATTCCCTGCCAAAAATACCGTATACACACCGTATATATATGGTTCTGGCCAACCCTAAACCTAAGGCACGTACGTGGTCAACAATTGAGACGCAGAGGCAGAGATTATATATCGGTTTGGAAGCAGCATGTCATCTTCAGTCCCGCAAAACTCGTGACCTAATTTCTTCCTTTTGACAAGCCTTGAGCAAATCAATACTAGATGCGAGGCCGCGCAATCCCAAAGAGGTAGACAGGCATTCCCACTACGGATGAGCACATAGCCCTGTACCTATCAGCCTCAGCTTAGCACACGTCTGCCTCATTTGTTCAGGTACCTCATGTACCTCACCATTGCTTAAGACCACAATCTGCGCCGCTCATGGCCCAGCACGCACTGCCTCTTATGAGTGGGCTCCCTAAGTAACCAGGCAAAGAAATACATGTGTATAAAAGTACACAAGCATGGATAAAGGATATGGAGACGTTGCTGTCGGACAGCACACATCTTACGCCACCAGGCGGATTCAAACCCACAACGCTGAAGAGCCCGGCTGGAACACGGACCACTAAGCCTCCAGGGCAGCAACCCATGCTCCCTTGGGAATCCAAACACTCCCTTAAGGAACTAGACACTCTAGGAAAATCAGGTTGATTGTTCTGACTCACACTATCCCAGCACACATCCTCCACTACACTGCCTCAACACACTGCACACTCTGCCCCCAACACACAGCCACAACATCCT
>Ga0307942_1000530_pt1:0-10000 | contig 26901 bp, 27 predicted proteins | sample OrgLakmetagen175_FD_201846 | JGI IMG/M metagenome (GOLD analysis project Ga0307942, IMG submission 201846) | Saline water microbial communities from Organic Lake, Antarctica - #175 | ecosystem: Environmental > Aquatic > Non-marine Saline and Alkaline > Saline | place: Antarctica: Organic... | reverse complement strand
AGTGCAGGTGTGGTTGAGTGGCTACACCCAAAATGGTTCAGATAGCCTTACAAGGTATGACTTATTGACTGAGTGTAAAAAATAAGTCAAAACTCCAGTTTGGCTTGCGTGCACGAGAAGTGTGTTCAGGTGACCTAGCCAGAGAAGCGATGCAGGTGCAACATTTAATCATTTAGGTGATCTAGCAAGAGAAGTTCCTCATAATTGATATGATGCAGGTGCAGATTATAATCATTTAGGTGATCTAGCAAGAAAAGCTCCTCATAATTGATATCTAGTAAGGGACACAAAGCACGTTTTGTGGCGCGGTGCGGGCCTGGATAGGGTTCTGGTGTATGTGTTGAGGCAACGACAGCTGCTGGCAAGGGAAGAGGGCAATGTAAGAACAGGTCAAGAAGATTTGTGGTGATCTGAGTTTGTCGAAAATTGACCCTCCGTTGGTGGATTGTATGAAATGGGCACATTTTTGATCTAGCTGTGGTGTTGTTAAAGGAAACCAAGTGGCTCCTCTCCCTTGTTTGACGTGGGGAGTGGCTTCGCTGGCGATTATTTTTGATTTTCAAGGAAGAGCTCCTCGTGCTCACCTTGATCTGGACACTCAATTGCACACACCATTATGATTAAATGCACACACCATTATGATCAAATTGCACACACCATTATGATCAAATTGCACACACCATTATGATCAAATGGTGCCTGGTTGGAGATATGAATGGGCAATAGAAGCAAGCCATACCGGTTTCTTGGCTCGCACTTCTTATTTGCTTATTAAGGAGCACGTGTCAGATTGACATGCTGATGTATTTCCTTGCATTGTTGGCTGCGATGTGAGAGCACAGCTTAGCACAATGTTGTCTATTCAAGAGGGCGGGCCGAGTTTACACAGCCGTGCTGAGCGCTGCCCTGCCTCACTTTGTCCCGATGTGAGATGCTATTAATAATGTAGACTTCATGCAATGACTTGCAACTTGAGCCTTGACAGCGGAGTGTGCAAAATACATACAGGGACTAGCATCACAATTCTCCTATTCCATGCCATAAGTGGCCACACAATTTGCGTTGCTCTTTTGATCTTTGACATTATAACCCTGGCATTGTGCTACGAAACTGGTTGCCGTGAACTCCTCAGTGCCGCTCTCAACCACAAGCTAACCAATAGTTTTCAATGCAGAACATTCAAGAATAGCCTCATAAAACCACTCTTGCCACCACTCTTGCTGGCATCACGGAACGGAGCCATTCTGCTCTGAGTACTGTAACCTTCACCGGAAAAAATGCAATTGCAGGGTGAAGCACGTGCCTCTCGTCTATACTATCTGCTTTAACTTGAGTCAATGAACCCTCAAGGAAATTAATGCAAATTTCACAAAGTTGCGTGTCGCTACGTACGCTGCCCTCTTCCTTGTAGACATTGCCTACATGTGTCCCTCACCCCTACACTTTTGTGCTGCTGCTCAGGTTGCGTGACGTCACTTATGCTGCCCCCATTTCTGTGGACATTGAGTACACACGCGGCAAGGAGATCGTTGTGAAGAAAGGCAGCAACGGGAGGGGGGCAATCGGCATTGGGCGCATCCCTCTCATGCTCAGATGTGACAGGTGTGTGTGTATGCGTGTGTGTTTATTTGTGTGTATGTGTGTGTGTATGTGTGTGTGCATGTGTGCCTGCGCACGCTGCACATGCTCTCAGAGTAAGATTGAGGTTCTACGTTTTGCACGCTAGAAATGTGCCTGTGTGTTGTGAACCGTCATCTATGGCAACCACTACTGTGCAGCGATGGATGTTGGAGATGGATGGCAATAGGAACAAGCTGATGTTGCATCAAGGGAAGCTGCTGTGTCTTTGCCTTTTCACAGCAGTGTGCCCCTATTTTACATAAGAAAGCAATTTAAATGTTTGTGTACAGGCCAACGTCTTTTGGCATTTGGAGCATGATAACAACTTGGCTTTGAAACTGGACAAAGGGCATTGAAAAGCTTCAAGCTGTCACAGCATTCGTTGCACCTTCTTATAGAGGAATTTGAGCGTGTGTGCTGTACAACATGAACTCCATAAAGTGCCTATGTGCTGCTTTTCATAGCTGAGATAGGGACGATTTGCAATTTCGGGGTGTGTGCGTGTGTGCCCTGTGTCACAGTTTGGATACGTTTGTGTGCGTGTAATTATGTGCTGTACATTTGCGTGTAATAATGTGCTGTACATGTGCGTGTAATTATGTGCTGTACATTTGCGTGTAATTACGTGCTGTACATTTGCGTGTAATTATGTGCTGTACATTTGCGTGTAATTACGTGCTGTACATTTGCTGATTTATCGGAAGGGTTTCTTACTTGTATTATTACTTTGCATGCAAAAGGTGGTCATATATCATTCACCAGTTGTGTGTCTGTTGGTCGTGTGATATTTTCTTTTGCAAAGTGAGAGTGTGCTTCTGCGCATGTGTGGTTGCAGGTGTGTGCTGTATAACAAAGACGAGCCCCGACTGTCCAAGCTCGGAGAGTGCCCCCTAGATCCTGGAGGCTACTTCATTGTAAGAGGAACGGAAAAGGTGCGTAATGCTCTATACTTAGGGTTGGCCAGAGCCATGTTTATACGGTGTGTATACGGTATCTTTTGTAGGGGTTTCATCAAATGTACGGTCATGTACAGCGTATATGTACGGTTCTGGCCAATCCTATGTGTGCTGCTCTACACTGCTCCCAGCGCAGAGTTGCACAAATTCGACAGAGGAACGTAGAAAGTGTGGATGCTCTGCTTGTGTTGCATAATCACAGCACGATGTGAGAGCAGGTACGTGTTCTGCATTAGCAGCAAACCGTACCAGAGTTGCAGGGCGCATGTAATAAACGTGCTGCGCACGCCCATCAAAGCGTCTTCACACATCAATGTGTGAAATTGCTTCCTGGGGCTTCTTTTGACGGCAAACAGATATGCATACGGTCGGAGACCCGTGCAAGGAACGCCCATAAGTCAAGTGTGTGATGCAAAGGCACCTCAGTCCAGGAGAGGCTGTGCAGGACCCGCCTTATAATAGCTGCAGACAGCCGAAGTAACATAATCAGGGCTGTGCAATGACGGCCTGACGGTATGGTTTGTCAAATTACGGTCTAGCAATTGACGCCGTACATTGACGGTCTAGACCGTCATTTCAATTTTTGGAGACCTGCATGAAGGTGCATGACGACACGGTTGACGGTCTGCAAATCGCTAAAAGGCCATAAGTGGTATGTTCAATTTTCCCCCTCAATTTTAAATGTTGCATGTGTATTATTTGTATCAACAGACGATGGTGTTTTATAGTAGGAAAAGAGGGGGAAGGTTCCTGTCTTGACCAGGATTTGAACTCTGGTCTCAACTTTTCACAGCAAAAAAGCATTTTACAATGGGTTACACGGGGAATTGCGGTGAATGGTCCCCTCGGCCGTCTGACCCTGAGCAGCGTCATTCCTGTAGCAGCGCACGTTGTAAAAGGCAAACTCGAGATGTTGGATTCAGAATTGTATTCCTATAATAATCGTTACACACTGTGTGTACTTGAACACATTCACACAGTAGCAGTTCAACATGCATGCAGGTCATCTTGATCCAGGAGCAGCTGAGCAAAAACCGCATCATCATCGACACAGACAGCCACAACGACATCGTGGCCAGCGTCACCAGCTCCACGCACGAGCGGAAATCCAAGACCGGCATCGTCATGTCCAAGAGCAAGCTGTACCTGAAGCACAACGCCTTCCAGTGAGTGCCTCTTACAGAAAAATTGAAACAAAATGAGAAACTGCAGGGGGGGGGGGGGTAACATGCGTGATTTGCTGACATGTCGCTATAAGGCCCAAATGCCACATGCATGCAGCTGTTCCGCGTTTTTTGAATGGTCATAATCCATTGTGTGCAGCAAAGCAACACACGGACTTGCATTGTGAGGCAAGTAAGCACAAAGGCTGATCCCGGGGAACCTCCCATTGCATGGCTAGCTTCGAAATGGCGGTTGCACTGCAGGATTTGGGTATGGAGTTGAGAACAACGGGGGTATTCAAAATGCCTGAACCGATGCTGCTTTCAAATGATATGGCTGCCCCACATTACAGCTGTGATGAAGGTCATGGAGATTATGGGTGTACATGAAGGAGGGAGCAAAGTGCCTAAGCTCAAGGTTCCAAAACAAACGCAGGGATGACGTGAACATGGTGATAGTGCTGAAAGCCATGGGTGCGGAGTCAGACCAGGAGGTGATGCAGCTGGCAGGCAATGATGAGACGATGAGCGCGCTGCTGGTACCTACAATCCAGGTGGGCGAAATAGAGACACTACGCAGGCAGCTAGGACTGAATCCCACGTAAATGTAAGGACGTCACTTTCACGCTGGACACCATGAGCTCCTTCACTGCAGCAGCCACAAAAGGCCCAAGCAAAGCAACGCGCATGACCGCTGTTCACTGTCACATTTGTTGCGTCACGTGTTCGTTGTTATGCATCTCAGTGGCATTCATAATGGTAGCAGCAGCAGATACGTTTCTCAGCTGCTAGCTTGTCTCACTGCTGCTAGCATGTCCGACTCTGCTGCTAGCATGTCCTACTCTTCTTCTAGCATGTCCGACTCTGCTGCTAGCATGTCTGACTCTGCTGCGAGCATGTCCGATCTTTTCTAGCATGTCCTACTCTGCTGCTAGCATGTCCGACTCTGCTGCTAGCATGTCCGACTTTGCTGCTAGCATGTCTGACTCTGCTGCTAGCATGTCTGACTCTGAAGGAATGGGGCGGAAATTGCCTAAAAAGGCAAAAAATCGGCAAAAACCGGCAAATTTGCATTTGCATCATACAGCCCGATTTGTTCAATACGGTAAATTACGCGTTGAATAAAATACGTCGTTTGACACATCCCTGGAATTTTCGAATCTCTGACTTGTTTTTGCTGTCTCTGACACATGTATCCTGTGAAATCCTGGTGCCTGCAGGATTGCAAAGGTCACAAGGTCTTCACACAAGCTCAAGCCCTGGAGTTTCTCGGTGAGTTGCTGGCACGCCAATGACATAACTTATTTGGTGAAGCACGCGTGCACATCTCACACAAACATAAGCACTTATTGTGTTTCCTTGGTATTGATATGGAGGTTTATTGCGCCTGCTGTTGATTTGCTTCCGAAGTTTCTTTTTTGGGGGAGGGGGGGGTGAGTAAATGACTTCAGGGCTGCCGCGCTCTATAACAAAACAAATTCTCCTCTGTTTAGTATGTTCGCAGAGAAGGGTTTGCAACCAAGAAGTGAAGAGCAAATGAGCCGACCTTGAAAGTAGACCGCATGTAAAAAAATGAGTTTAATTAGCTGTAAATCACTGCTATGATTGCCTTGTGTGTGTGTGTGTGTGTTTGTGTGTGTGTGTGTTTGTGTGTGTGTTTGTGTGTGTGTGTGTGTTTGTGTGTGTGTGTGTATGTGCATGTGCGTGCGTACCACACAGGCAACAAGATCCGCCCAGGTCCCATGTCGTTTGGCAAGGTCAGACGGAAGTCAAAAGTGGACGAGGCGCGAGATATTCTGGCCAATGTGGTGGTGTGCCACGTGCCTGTGGTGCGCTACAACTTCCAGCAAAAGGTGCGGGCTAACGTTTTAGTGTGGGTGTGGGTGTGGGTGTGGGTGTGGGTGTGGGTGTGGGTGTGGGTGTGGGTGTGGGTGTGGGTGTGGGTGTGTGGGGTGGAGTGTGTGGGAGTGGCTGCTCTTCCGTAGTGTGTGGTCAATTGCCTATACGTGTTGTAGATGTCAAAGTGAACGCTTGATGTAGGTTAAAATGTGTGCAGTGTGCAGGTCACAATACTGGTAAACGGCCGATACTCTCCATCATCCCAATCAAGCCATAACGTTTTAAACTTAAAGGCCAGGTCGTCACACTTTCCACTGCACCACCATCCCCCTTCCTCAGTCTATTACATCACCATGCACCTCACACACAAACACACCCTCACATACATGTATACATACAACATGCACACGCACGCATGCACTAATACATGCACAGATACACACACACTTACACACACAATTATACATGCAACGCACAAACACACACACACACACATATACACACTTACACACACACTTACACATACAACGCACACACATACATGCATATCACCCCCACAGGTGATGTACATGGCTGTCATGATTCGACGCATGCTGCTGGCTGTCTTGGACCCATCCTTCATCGATGACAGAGACTACTACGGGAACAAACGCCTGGAGCTGGCAGGTGTGTGTGTGTGTGTATGTTCATGTGTGTGTGTATGTTCATGTGTGTGTGTGTGTATGTTCATGTGTGTGTGTGTGTGTCTGTGTGTGTGTCTGTGTGTGTTAGAGACTACAAGGGAACAAACGCCTGGAGCTGGCATGTGTGTGTATGTGCATGTGTGTGTGTATGTGTGTGTGTGCATGTGTGTGTCTGTGTGTGTGTGTGTCTGTGTGTTAGAGACTACAAGGGAACAAGCGCCTGGAGCTGACAGGTAGTTGCGTGCGTGTTTTCGTGCGTGTTACGTGCATATCACTGGGGCAAGTAGTAAGATCGTCAACTTGTTTGATATCCGCGTGCTGCATTACATGCTACTGTTATCGTGACTGCATTGACATTGGTGCGCAGCGCTTTGTGGGTCCTAGGCAGCCTCTGTTGCCTGCAAGTCTATACAAATAAGAAAGGAGTCTGCAGACAAATGATGGATGGATAGTGTTGTGTCAGCACCTCCCCCCACCACCACACCTCACACACACACACACACACACACACACACACACACACGCACACACACATATACACACACTACACTTCACACGCACACTCTTCTTTATACATGCACATCCACATGCATTCTTAGCCCATGAACCAACACACATACACGACCCCTCCTTGTCTCCATGCAGGTGGGCTGATGTCGCTGCTTTTTGAGGACCTGTTCAAACGCCTGAACACCGACCTTAAAAGGGCAGCAGATCAGACGCTGTCCAAAGCCAACAGAGCCAGCCAGGTATTCATTACATCACGTTATGTACGATTATTGTGTTCATCATGTTTCGGGTGATTTTGGGGCGAATCAAGCCCATTTGGGATCAACGATCGGCACTCCCATCAACGATCGGCACTCCCAAATTTGCTGAAATACGGTATCGTATCATACTTACCGGCTTAGACGTCTTACAAGTCTGTGTGACCCACTGAGTTAGACGTCTTAAAAGCCCGTATGCGGACCCTTAGGCCTTAGGCACAAAAGTGAGGCACTTAAGTAACACTTGGTGTGTGTGTTATCTTATGGGACCGTGTCCCAAGGCCTTTGAGTTCTATTTTGTTTGCAACGTGATGTGCAGTTAATTACTCACGAGGAAATGAATGAGCAAGAGTGATATGAGTGACATCATTTTGCTGCACTCCAAGAACTGGAGTTTTTGTGTGTTACACACTGAACTCACCAGCTTTGTGCGTTTGTAGGCCATGTGCATGTTAAATCACTTGCAGCCATGTTAATCATTGTGCAAGACTACATATATAGGGTTGGCCAGGACCATATATGTGCGGTGTATATACGGTGTGTTTGGCAGGGAAATCACCAAATATACGGTCATATACGGTGCATATGTACGGTTCTGGTCAACTCCATACATATATGACGCAGTGAACGGCGGGGCTTATCATCAATTATTTAACGGTTGGTTAAGAGAAGGCAGGGCAAGGCACTATATTGGCTGCCTGATTGAGAGAAGGCAAGGCAATATATTGGCTGCCTGATTGAAGGATCTAATCTTCTATGTAAAATGCCTCGTGGCAGCTCTCTTGTATAGTAGCACCTGCTGCCTTGTGCAGTCTGGTGATATGCAGTGGGCACGCGCGCTCACACGTTGACTCTTGTATGCATACACACATACGCACACACTTGCACACACACACACGCACACGCACACGAACAACGGACAAACACGCACATGCACAGTTTGACGTGGCCAAGTGCATCCGCACCGACACTATCACGTACGGGCTAGAGAACTCTCTCAGCTCCGGCAACTGGACCATTAAGCGTTTCCGCATGGAGCGCAAGGGCGTCACACAGGTGCGTGTGTATGTGTGTGTGTTTGTGTGTGTGTGTGTGTTTGTGTGTGTGTGTGTGTGTGTTTGTGTGTGTGAGTGTGTGTGTGAGTGTGTGTGTGTGTGTGTGTGTGTCGGAGATACAATTTGAGGTACAAGGGCGTCACACAGGTGCGTGTACTTGCTTGCGTGTGTGTAGGGAATGCCTCACTCGGTTTTATTACATGTTTCCACGCCTTTTAGCGTCTCCGCATGGAGTGCAAGGGCGTCACACAGATACATATACTTGCTTGTGTGTGTGTGTGTTTGTGTGTGTGAGGGGGGGGATACCTGACTCAGGCTCATTAGGTTGTCCCACTGCATTGAGGGTTTTCGCATGGAGCGTGTGTGTTTGTGTGTTTGAGTGTGTGAGTGGGGAATGCCTCACTCGGTTTTATTACATTTTCCCACTCCTTTTAGCGTCTACGCATGGAACGCAAGGTTGTCACACAAATGCATATGCTTGCTTATGTAGGGGGGGAAATTGCTTCACTCAGGTTTAGTAGGTTGTCCCACTAAGGTGTGTGCATGCCTGAGCGTCTGCACGCACTGCCATCGCTACCCATACCCATACACATGTGTTCTATAGTTCTTCTCCTAGCTTGCCACCTAATGGAGCTCACAAACATATTTTTGCAGGTCCTGTCCCGTCTGTCCTTCATTGCCGCAATGGGAATGATGACTCGCATGACCAGCCAGTTTGAAAAGACTCGCAAGGTGGGAGAGGCCATATCCCATATGTGCTGCACGTGCAAGTGTGCTTGTATGTTCGTGTGCGTGTATGTGCGTGTATGTGCGTGTAAGTTTATGTGTGTTTGTGTGTATGTGTATATGAGTATGCGTGTGTGTGGGTGCGTTCGTTCGTATGCGCGATTGATGCTTTGCCAATCACTCTTACCAAGATGTGAAGACCAGCCTATTGAAAAGGCTTGTAGAGTTAAGAAACGTGTGAGATTAAGGATAGGTTTTGAACGACTCTCAAGTTAGGAGTGTGAGCACAATGCAAAAGAGCACGATTGCAAGGTAGAGGGGGTTTATTCCTTGCCTGATGCATGAAAACTTTGATCTGATCTAGATCTAAAGCCTAGACACATCTTACATGTGCTCACAGCATATAATTGGAGAGATTTGCAAGATGCAGCTCTGAAGTTGTGTAGAGTGCCTTGTTGTATGATCTGGGCGGGAAACGAGCATAAGCATTTGCGTACACTATTTGGGTGACAAATAATGCGCACTTTCTAGCATTGGACGAGATATGCTCATATTGTCTACTACCATCAGCAATTCTGGTGTGCCTGGCCAGAAAAGGAGCATAAACACATTATTCTTAGAGTGTGCGTCATGCACGATTTTGTGTACAAAGCTGTGGGTTGGTTAGCTGTCCTGCAACACGAGGGTACTCACATCGCATCCTGCCTGGAATGTGTGAGCTGGTTTGTTCTGTGGCCACGATTGCATGCAAGCCAGTGAGATTTCATGAAGTGAGATTGCATGCAAGTCAGTAAGATTGCATGCAAGCCAGTGAGATTGCATGAAGTGAGATTGCATGCAAGTCAATAAGATTGCATGCAAGTCAGTGAGATTGCATGTAATGACGATTGCATGTAATGACGATTGCATGCAGGTCAGTGGCCTGTGCGTGTTTCATCTGGTCATGACCAGCACCCACACAGGCTGCACGGGTTGCTTTCTCATTTCCATGATCATCCCTGCTGCTATCTAATTACTGAGATCATGATGCTGCGCAGGTCAGTGGCCCGCGTGCATTGCATCCCAGCCAGTGGGGCATGCTGTGCCCTGCTGATACCCCGGAGGGAGAGAGCTGCGGGCTGGTGAAAAACTTGGCCCTCATGACACACGTCACCACAGGTGGGTGGTGGGTGGGGGAAGAGAGGGGGGGGG
>Ga0307942_1000523_pt1 | contig 27000 bp, 19 predicted proteins | sample OrgLakmetagen175_FD_201846 | JGI IMG/M metagenome (GOLD analysis project Ga0307942, IMG submission 201846) | Saline water microbial communities from Organic Lake, Antarctica - #175 | ecosystem: Environmental > Aquatic > Non-marine Saline and Alkaline > Saline | place: Antarctica: Organic Lake... | reverse complement strand
CATTCATGCTGTGTATATGTCAGATGAATCTTGTTACACTTCCTTGTATGTGACCAGCATATGTTTTGCAACTACATTCATGCTGTGTATATGTCAGATGAATCTTGTTACACTTCCTTGTATGTGACCAGCATATGTTTTGCAACTACATTCATGCTGTGTATATGTCAGATGAATCTTGTTCCACTTCCTTGTATATGACCAGCATAAATTTCGCAACCGCATTCATGTTTAAGGTTGGCCAGAACCATATATATACGGTGTATATACCGTAATTATGGCAGGGAAATCACCAAATATACCTGCAAATATACGGTCATATACGATGTATATACACGGTTCTGGCCAACCCTATTCAAGTTGTGTCAGTCAGATCGATCTTGTTCCACTTTAGATCAGCCGTTCAGTACAAATCAGAAGCAATCCAAAGACCTGCAATAGAAGCAACAATGTGTGTTTTTCTTACAAAGCGCTTCTCCATTCCTTGCTACCCTCTTTTTTCTTCAAACTTCACGTACCCAGCCTGTTCCCTGTAATGTCCCTTCCTCATCATCATGCACCATTTAGTTTGCTTTGCAAAGAATCCTGTTCCCTGAAATGTCCCTTCCTCATCATATGCACCAATCAGTTTGCTTTGCAAAGAATCCTGTTCCCTGTAATGTCCCTTCCTCATCATATGCGCCATTCAGTTTGCTTTGCAAAGAATCCTGTTGCCTTCCTTCCATCCACAGATGTTTATGGATGTAGTGGCTATGCTTACATTGCTGCTGTGTGCTCCATTACTCTTAGTCACAGATGTTGCTGTGCACGGCGCTTTTCTTTCTTATATTGTGCAATCCATTATTATTTTTTATTATCCTTGTACAAGGCTTTGAACTTGGAGCAGCAAGAGCAAGTTTCATCACTCACATGCTTCATGCGTAGGGCTGGCAAAAACCGTATATATATACACCGTATATGTGCGTATATTTGGTGATTTTCCTGCTAGAAATACCGTATACGTACCGTATATATACAGTGTAGGCCAACCCTGTTCATGCGTGCTCCTCTCCTCCCCTTCACAGATGTCGCTGCATACGAGGCGTTGAGCAGGGAGCAAAAAGAGCAGGTCTTGTCAAATTCTGCGGCTTTCGCTGCCCTGCCTTTTGATTGGGCAAGCTGCGCAGTAGAGGTGCGTCTAGCTTGTGTTTCTGTAGCCGCTCGGTTCAAATGCAGCACGCTGCAACATCGCTTGGAAGTGAGCCATGGCTCGCTTTTGATCAGTTCCTCATCTCGAACGCAGCACACTGATACACTGCTTGGAGGTGAGCTGGAAATGAGCATTGCTTGAAAGTTGTCAATATGGCTCGCTTTTGATCAGTTCCTCATCTCGAACGCAGCACACTGATACACCGCTTGGAGGTGAGCTGGAAATGAGCATTGCTTGAGAGTTGTCACTAAGGCTTGCTTTTGATCAGTTCCTCATCTCGAACGCAGCATGTGGTTACGGAGAAGTATGCGTCTATGCATACTGCTCCAAACGCCTGATTGCCCATTATAGGCCGTAACCAGGTCTGGCCGTTCTCTTTTTATCTGTGCGCACTTGGAGCTTTTAGAAGGAGCAAGTTAGAATAAGCGATGTTACTAGCCTAATCACAATTGTGGTGACCCTTTAAAAATATAAGGCATGATGGAAAGAATGTCTGCATGCATGCAGATGTCCAAGCACGGTCAAAGCATGCCTGCATTCATCCACGCATGCAGATGTCCAAGCACGGTGCAGCAGGCAGCAATGCTTTTGTGCTAGAATCAAGAGAACATAGTAATTTCTAGTCAGACTTAAACAGCCTTGTGCTAGAATCAAGAGGACATAGTATTTCTGGTCAGACTTAAACAGCCTTGTGCTAGAATCAAGAGGACATAGTACTTTCTAGTCAGACTTAAACAGCCTTGTGCTAGAATCAAGAGGACATAGTATTTTCTAGTCAGACTTAAACAGCCTTGTGCTAGAATCAAGAGAACATAGTAATTTCTAGTCAGACTTAAACAGCCTTGTGCTAGAATCAAGAGGACATAGTATTTTATGGTCAGACTTAAACAGCCCCCCTAATTGTGCACGCAGGTGTCCATGTATGGCACAGCCTTTGTCAACAGCATTTTTAATCTGATGGTGGACGCCCTCGCGCCCATCGCCAATTCTCCACTTGCCGCCTGCCGCACAATGCTGCTTGAGCCTGTGTTCTTGCAAGACGGGGAACTCGGCAGACTGGTAAGGGTTTTGAAATGCTGCTTGAGCCTGTGTACATGCAAGATGGGAACCCGGCAGACTGCTCAGGGTTTGGTAATGCTGCTTGAGCCTGTTTACATGCAAGGCAGGGATCTCGGCAGAATGGTAAGGGTTTGGTAATGCTGCTTGAGCCTGTTTACTTGCAAGACAGGGATCTCGGCAGACTGGTAAGGGTTTTGAAATGCTGCTCGAGCCTGTGTACATGCAAGATGGGAATCCCAGCAGATTATTAAGGGTTTGGTAATGCTGCTTGAGCCTGTTTACTTGCAAGACAGGGATCTCGGCAGACTGGTAAGGGCTTTGTATTCGTAATTACGCTAGAGCTTAAACACTTCAAAAACAGGGATCTTGACAGACTGGTAAGGGTTTTGTGTACTGCTGCTTGGGAATGCAACATTGTAGAGTTGCATGTGTGCAGAGTGCGCAAAGAGGCCACTAGGATGAGGTGCCTGTGTGCTTGGCTGATGGGGATCTTGGCAGACCAACACGAGTTTGCATTGAATTTGAACTTGAAAACCGGGGATTATGGCAGACTGGTAAGAAGCACTTGTGGCGATGAGTGCATGTCGTCTCTGTGCCGGAACCGTGCACTGGGCAGACAGGGATATGGCAGACTGGCAAGAAGCATTGTGGCTGTGAGTACATATCAGTGTGAAAATGTATGGTTGAACAACTAGGAGCTCAGCAGGCTGACGATTTAATTGTACATTATGATATAGGATATAGGCATTGGTGTTCTCATGCTTGAAGCTGTGTGTTAAAAAGGCAGGGAGCTTGACAGATTGGTGGGCATTTCAAATACCAGGGTGCCACAGTAGCATGGTATTACCACACACGCTCCTCCTTACTTGACCATATGTATGTGTGTGTATGTGTGTGTATGTGTGTGCATGTGCGTGTGTGTGTGTGTAAGCACTGCAGTCCAATTGACTAGGGTTGGCCGAAACCGCTGAGTTCAGTGCAACACACTTAAGGACTCCGATTCTTGTCGTGCAATAAAGCAAAACGTGCCTCTTCCTTTCTGTCAGTGTTCTCAGTTTTCATCTTCCTTTTACTATACACGTCCTCACAACCCTACATATATATATGAAAAATACGGTGTGTGCATACGTTTATACTATGAACAGCGTATATGTGCTACCTTTAGCAGAAAATTACCATTTACGTACGGTCATGTACGGTGTATGACATACATACACTGTATGAACACGATTCGGGCCAACCCTGCACTTGGCCCTATGTGCCTGGTCTAGACCTCCCAAAAGGCAGAGTTGGCCTAGCTGATTAATAAAACGCGCGTTGCATACTTTGTTGTTTTATTCGGCGCGTCTGGCGCACCCGCTTGCCTGTTTGCTACAAAAACCAGTGCTGTGATGTCAGTTACAAATCTTATATATACATATAAGGATGCCCAGTTACAAATCTTATATATATACAAGGATACCCAGTTACAAATCTTATATATATAAGGATGCCCACCAATCTGTCAAGCTCCCTGCCTTTTTAACACACAGCTTCAAGCATGAGAATACTAATGCCTATATCCTATATCATAATGTATAATTAAATCGCCAGCCTGCTGAGCTCCTAGTTGTTCAACACCCGCTTGCCTATTTGCTACAAAAACCAGTGTCGTGATGTCAGATACAAATCCTATAAGTATGCCCACCAATCTGTCAAGCTCCCTGCTTTTTAACACACAGCTTCAAGCATGAGAATACTAATGCCTATATCCTATATCATAATGTTTAATTAAATCGTCAGCCTGCTGAGCTCCTAGTTGTTCAACACCCGCTTGCCTGTTTGCTACAAAAACCAGTGCCGTGATGTCAATTACAAATCCTATATAAGGATGCAGCGTTTTCTGTAGGCATCCTCGTTTGCTGCTTTTTAAATATTGTTCCTCAAATGCTTGGCACCAAACTACCGAAATGGCACTCTGCCTTGACCTCACCATTTCAATGGTTACATTTCTTAAATGGTGACCTCCAGCCAGGTTGTTAGGCTGATTGGCTGCTGACTGGCCTCAGCTGGCCACAAATTAATTTGACTACTTCAGTGTTTTACTGAGAAAGGAAATTGTATACAAGTTCATTGTTGACTTGATGCAGCAAAAAGGTCGGGCTGCATCTTACTACCATTACTGGTCACACTCCTTCCCGTGACCCAATTACAGAAGTTCAAATCAGCTATCGTTGCAACTGCAGTGCCTTGACTGCTTGCACAGTCAGGGCGCACGGTCCAAATCCACATCTCCCATGACCCAAATACAGGAGTCCAAATCAGCCATCACTACAACTGCAGTGTTTGGACCGATTGCACGGTCAGGACCCACGGTCTAACTCCACATTTTACGTGAACGAAATACAGAAGTCCGAATTGGCTATCATTACAACTGCAGTGTCTTGACCCATTGCATGGTCTAAATGCAAGGTCTAAATGCACGTTTCCCATGACCCAAATACAGGAGTCCAAATCAGCTATCATTACAACTGCAGCGTCTTGACCGATTGCACGGTCAGGGCGCACGGTCTAAATCCACATTTCCCATGACCCAAATACAGAATCCGAATTGGCTATCATTACAACTGCAGTGTCTTATCAGCTATCATTGCAACTGCAGTGCCTTGACTGCTTGCACGGTCAGGGCGCACGGTCTAAATTCACATTTCCCATGACCCAAATACAGAAGTCTACATCAGCTATCATTACAACTGCAGTGTCTTGACCGATTGCATGGTCTGAATGCAAGGTCTAAATGCACGTTTCCTATGACCCAAATACAGAAGTCTAAATCAGCTATCATTGCAACTGCAGTGCCTTGACTGCTTGCACGGTCAGGGTGCACGGTCTAAATTCACATTTCCCATGACCCATATACAGAAGTCTACATCAGCTATCATCGCAACTGCAGTGCCTTGACTGCTTGCACGGTCAGGGCGCACGGTCTAAATCCACATTTCCCATGACCCAAATACAGAAGTCTACATCAGCTATCAGTACAACTGCAGTGTCTTGACCGATTGCAGGGTCTGAATGCAAGGTCTAAATGCACGTTTCCCATGACCCAAATACATAAGTACACATCAGCTGTCATTACAACTGAAGTATTGACTGAACGCACGGTCTGAATGCACATATTGCCTTTGCCTGCATCTGTACCTCTACACTGCCTCCCCATGACATTGCCTGCATCTACCTGCCTTGCTCGTACCTACCTCTACCTCTACTGCTAGTACATTAGTACAACTAGTTCACTAGAACACTAGTACATTAGTACACTAGAACACTTGTACACTAGAACACTAGTACACTAGAACACTAGTACACTAGAACACTTGTACACTAGAACACTAGTACACTAGAACACTAGTACACTAGAACACTTGTACACTAGAACACTATAGTACACTAGAACAACTAGTACACTAGAACACTAGTACACTAGAACAATTAGTACACTAGTACAACTAGTACAACTAGTACACTAGTACAATTAGTACACTAGTACAACTAGTACACTAGAACAACACTGCTTCACCGTCACGTTCCTGTATCTACCTGCCTTGCCTGTACCTACCTCTATCCCTACTGCTAGTACTACCGTGGTCAAATCAACCTCTACCTAACTCTACAAAACCTTAATCGCTGCACTACCTCTTCCTGTACCTTAACTATCCGTAACCATGTACTCTTCCATGTACGTTACCTGTAGCCTGTTCTAGCCTACCTCTACCTACCGACCGCTACCTCTACACAACCTTAATGGCCGCACTGCCTTTTCCTGTAAATCCCAACCATCCGTAACCACGTTCTCTACCTGTAGCCTGCTCTAGTCCACCTCTACCTCTACACAACCTTGATTGTTGTACTACTCGATCACGACGCGCGTGAAAACGCATTTTGTGTCCTGATAAATACGTGGATACAGATGCTCCAACGTTTCCCTGTATCTCGTCGCAGGCAAAGCTGTTTCCCTCGACCGAGTTTCTAGACGTCTCCGGCTCTTTAGCTCCTGGAAGTCTCCTGGAAGCGATGTCCATGCCCCGCTTGAGCGCAATACGCACCTGGATGTGTGGTGTCACCGATGGCAGTGCGGTGGCGGCGTGCACAGCTGCGTTGATGACCAAACGGTGTGTGTATGTGTGCATTTCTTGCTATTTACATGCATGATGCGCCTGGATGTGTGTGTGAGTGTGTGTGTGTGACCGATGGCAGTACGTTGCAGAGCAAACGGGTTGTGCACTTTTCTTGCTCTTAGAATCTACTATGCACCTGGATGTGTGTGTGAATGTGTGTGTGTGACTAATGGCAGTGCAGTGGTGGCGTGCACTGCAGCGCTGCTGAGCAAACGGTGTGAGTGTGTGTGTGCCTTCGTGCTTTTGTGGCTTTAATTCAAGTAGACGAGCATCCTGCCAGGCTTCATGCACGCTTCTTCTGGCCCTTGCAGCAAGCTGACTATGCAACATGTATAGGGCTGGCTGGAACCACATAAATATACATGGTGTATTCATGGTAATTATGGCAGGGAAAGCACCAAATGTACGGTTGTATACGGCGTAAAGGTTCTGGCCAACACTACTACATTTAGGCATTTGTACTATTGCCTCAAAAATCAAATCTCAGAGCTGCTTCTGGTGCACAATGTGGATGTGTGGTATGGCAGGCTCAAATGTGTAGGGTTGGTCAGAACCGTATATATACATCTTATGTGACCAGATATTTGGGATTTCCCTGTGGAATTTACCAGAGGGGGCTAACGGAGGAAATGCCTGAAAATGTGCATTTTTGCATTCAGAAGGCAGCCACTCACAGCCAATTCATCCGATCGACACCATTTTAGTACCGAAGTGTAGCTGGCATTGAGAGCTACCCGAGCGTGTGCCCAGTTTTATGTGGGTCGCTTTGCGTGCTGAGATAGACTGGATTAAGCACACATGGTGCATTTAAGCCCTAATGTGGTGATTTCCATGGGGAAATGGCTCAAATCCTCATAAAACACCAACCACTCAGCCGTTTTCTTTCATTTTTGTTGCAATGATATTTTTTTCCAATTCTACACCATTGAAATATTTCAGATTGGTGCAGTGGGTGAGTTGGTATGAACAATTTGTGGTAAAAAAATGGCCTGCACGCTGCACGCCACAGCAAATTAAGCACACGCGCTGGCAAGCTCCAGATTTTACTTCTATGGACAGAGCAAGGATTCAAATTTCATATTATGTAAATTTTGGAGCTTGCCAGTCATGGCGCCCATGCTCAATCCACATTTTTAAACGCCCTTTTTTTTGCTCAGTCAGCCCCCTCTGGGAATTTACCGTATATCCTACATACACCTTATATGTAGGGTTGGCCAAAATCATACATACGTATATACAGTGTTTACGGTATTCCTAGCAGGGAAATCACCCTACATATGGCCATATACAGTGCACATATACGGTTCTGGCCAGCTTTACAAATGTGGCTTAGTGCAAAGGACGGTGAATCTCTGCTTGGAGGTGAGGATTAAGGATCTGGAAATATTCTCGTACCGACTTTACAAGCAAAGGTATTACCTTGTTGTGTGCTTAGTCGTTAGATCAGGCGGTGTGCTTAGTCATTAGATCAGGCGGTGTGCTTAGTCATTAGATCAGGCGGTGTGCTTAGTCATTAGATCAGGAGGTGTGCTTAGTCATTAGATCAGACGGTGTGCTTAGTCATTAGATCAGGCAGTGTGCTTAGTCATTAGATCAGACAGTGTGCTTAGTCATTAGATCAGACGGTGTGCTTAGCCATTAGATCAGACGGTGTGCTTAGTCATTAAATCAGACGGTGTGCTTAGTCATTAGATTAGACGGTGTGCTTAGTCATTAGATCAGACGGTGTGCCCTGCTCGTGCTCCAGACAGGATATGTACATCCTCCAATTTAATACGGGTCAGAAATGGGTGTGTTGAAGTCTAAGGCTTATTAGCTTCACGCAGTCCTCTTTGTGAGCGTGGATTGTCTGTCGTTAATTTGCCTGCACTATGTCCTGAGCTTGAAGATCCACAGCATGGCGTGTAATCTGCAGGAAGCACTTCAAATAGGGTTGGCCAGAACCATATACATACGGTGTATATATGTATTTCTGGCAGGGAAATCACCAAATATGCGGCCATATATGGTGTATATATACGGTTCTGACCAACCCTAATCATTTGCAGCCATTGGTACCCTGGCACACAGACTTGGCAACCTGCCTATGCTTGTGGTGTATATGAAATGACAGGGAGCGGCTGCTCGTATTCAGGTCATTATTTTGAAACAAAGCCTTTTAAAATGCAGGGAGCACCCGCCAGTGTTCTAGGTGACCTTCATCTTTGTGTTGCATGCTCATTATTATCACATCTTTGTGTTGCATGCTCATTATTATCACAAAATTATCTTTGTGTTGCATGCTCATTATTATCACATCTTTGTGTTGCATGCTCATCATTATCACATCTTTGTGTTGCATGCTCATTATTATCACATCTTTGTGTTGCATGCTCATTATTATCACAAAACCACCTTTGAAAACACAGGGAGCAGCCGCTTGTGTTCCGTCAAATGACCAGCACATGCCAAAAATCAGAGGCGTGGAATGCTCAGAGAAAGCTTGCCATTGCACAAGTAAGAGGCTTTGCGTCCATTGCTGCAGCCCTGCGTGACAAGCAGCTGACGCAGGTGGAGATGGTGCTGTGAGTGAGGTACTGGCAATGTGGTCTTAGGAAGGCTTTGCGTCCATTGCTGCAGCCCTGCGTCCATTGCTGCAGCCCTGAGTGACAAGCAGCTGACGCAGGTGGAGATGGTGCTGTGAGTGAGGTACTGGCAATGTGGTCTTAGGAAGGTTTTGCGGTCACTGCTGCTGCCCTGCATGACAAGCAGCTGACGCAGGTGGAAATGGTGCTTTGAGTTCGGTAGTTTGTAGCTTCAGAAGGGCTTTTACTCTTAAGTATATCACAAGTCAACCTGAACAGAGTTGATCCAGTGCATGTGCTACTTATGTGTGATATTGATAAGGCATGTTTCTGGTCCAGTGTTGTGCACATACGGCGTCATTCAAAAATGGCACTCTAAATAACGATCGTAAATAACGGCGTTACCGTCACTAAACTCTGACGATTGACGGTCAATTTGACAAAAATAACGCCGTCGGCGTCATTTACCATTGACGTCGTCAAGCGTCAGGTGCACAACACTGCTCACAACACACCACATTTCAGACCCCAGGCTGCACTTTAAGTACAACAGTGTGCAGTGCACCCGTACACACCAACAGCGCACACCGATTTGGATCTCAAGAGTTGCAAATGCTTGGCCCAAGTATACAAAGTTAATGGCATGCTGAAGATATAGGATGGCACAACACTGATCTGGTCACTTCTTACTGCAGTAGCTATGAAGCGATTCTGGAAGGAGATTTGTTCAAAATCGTTTACGTAACTATAACCGCGCGTGTTTTCTTGTCTTCTATTGTGATTTACAATATGATTTGTTAGGTGGTTTGCTATGTTTGATTTCTGTTAGCTGCATGTCCTGTGTCAGTGTAGGCATGTCAGTGTCAGTGTAGGCATGTCAGTGTAGGCATGTCAGTGTAGGCATGTCAGTGTAGGCATGTCAGTGTAGGCATGTCCTGTGTCAGTGTAGGCATGTCCTGTGTCAGTGTAGGCATGTCCTGTGTCAGTGTAGGCATGTCCTTGCCTTGGACATCATCAGGCTTGAAGCCGGCATGCATATATCCTGTAACTATATGAAACCATGAAATGCATTTGAAGCATGATGAAAACGAACATTGGTGGTGTTTTGCCGTGCTGGTTTTGCAGCAATAGTTTTGCTCGGCGTCCAAACACTAGTGTGCGATCAGCAGACATGTTTTCATTGTACGTATGTGTCGGATTTATGACTACCATTCGTGATTTGGTCTCTTAATTTAATTCTCGCCACGTTGTAAAGCTTGGTGCTTGAGGCTTTCTATATTTTTTCGCTGGTGTCGTGTGGCCGGACTTTGGCTTTTGTCTTTTTAATCCGTACAAAGATCCGGTTCTGCCAGTGCCAAGGCTTGTAACTGTGATACATGGTTTTCCCTCGTCTGTTGTGTTTGCTCATTTGTGGTGATTGCTGGAAAAGGAGTTCAAATAAGATCTCAGCCATTCAGCCATTTGATTGGCGGGCGGTAGAATGGAAGTAAAGCATCCAGCACACCACCAGCAGAGCGTTGTTTCTGTGCAAGGTGAGGATGAAACGATGGTTCAAACACAGGTGTAGGCACAGGCACAGGCACAGGCACAGGCCAAACAAGAATAAAAAATGTTGCTGGCCAGGGGATTGCGATGCGCTGAATTCCGTGACTTGGATACAAGTATGTTTGTATTTAGGTTGGTTACAACGTTCGCAATGGGGGGGTTATGGGATTATACAATGATTGGAGGGGGAACCTTCCAGTAGCCAGGTTGTTTGGCTGATCGGCTGTTGACAATGGTTACAATGGTTACAATGGGGGGTGACCTTCAGCCAGGTTGTTTGGCTGATCGGCTGCTGACTGGTCTCGGCCAGCCCCAAATAAAAAAAAAGAAAAAGTCTAGTGTTCTGCTGAGAAAGGAAATCATGAACAAGTTGGTTGTTAACCTGCTTCAGCAAAAAGGGTTGGGCTGCTGAAAAGTCCTCAAAAAAAGGTGTAAACAGAAAGGAAAACAGCTTCCTCAGCTCACAAACTCGATGGTCTTGGCAAAATAAAAGAGCATGCACCTCGTTCTGAACATGTTCATCTTCTCCAGGACACTGGTCACATATGCGAGAACCATCGTCAAACCACGCTGCTGCCTCAACTTTCAAAGTATGCGCACGCAAGTTGAATCTACTGACATTGCGCATAACATGTTTGGACAGATCAAGATGGAGATACCGTGGTACAATAGTCGGCATACGCTCATTTCTAGAAAAAGGGGTGGCAAACCAAGAATGAGAAGTGGCCAGTTTGTTGTTGTGCGTGTTGGGGTCCACCAACTCAGCGTCTCTCCAAACACCTCTCATCCTATGCTTCAAATCTGCAGTGAACTCTTGCGTGGGAATAACACGCCCAGTTTGAACAGCCCGTACATACAACTCACGCCCACGCAGTCCTTTAAAAGCGCTCAGCAATTGAGCTGTCCAGCAGGCACTTGAACGAGGCTGTTATTTGAGATCAGCCTGGACTACCCTTCGCAAAGTGTCACTATTGGTATTAAGCATACTATGAACAGCTTGACAGCTGACCGAAACCAGTAAAATTGCAACGGTTCATGTCCACATTCTCGGAGTAAAGCCCAGTTAATGGTAAATCGCTTTACACCTAATGTGCCCTTCAGAAAATGCAAATGAAGCGTAGAGAACTCCCTGCCTGCCTGCAAGAAACCAGTACCCCATACTTGACTACCATACATGCCAGCAGGAATAACATACGTCTTAGCGAGCCACAAAGAAGTGTGCGGCCTGTATGCCAAAGCGTGTTCACGCACACATCTACGTATCCTATAGGCAGAGGCAAGAAAAGGACGAGACGCGTGTTCAGCAGACTTAGCCATGTTTAAGGTCTTGTAGAAAACCATGCCCGGATACCTAAAAGAATCTTTGTGATGAAGGGTGGCACCGTCAACATCAAAAACAGGAACATTTTCACCCGCGGAGTTGAAGTGCACAACCTCGGACTTGGAAGTGTTGACAAATGAATGTTTATTCCTGGCGTACACAGCCAACCGACTCAGCATGATGATTTGCATATCACGGGGCTCATTAGTCAGCAAAGTCAGATCATCTGCATACAACATGTGTGAGACGTGCATACCCGCGGTTTCAGTGATAGCCCCTGATACACCCTCAGCAATGGCGTTGATGTCGTTAATGTAATGGGAGAAAGCAGGGGAGACAGGGGGCAACTTTGTTTTACCCCACGAGTCGGATGCACACGAGCAGTCTTATCACCATCCTTCAAAACATTCTCATAACGGTTGTACATGTCTTGAATCACAGACAACAAAGGCGCAGGCATGCGTGTACGCCTAAGGTGTTTCCATAGTGCATCCCTTGGAATGGTGTCATAGGCTTGCTTAAAATTAATGAAAGCAGCGTGCAACCTAGGCGACCCATTGGATTTAATTGATTGGCTGTTGACTGATCTCGGCCGCCACAATTAAAGCCGTAAGCTCAATAAGAAAGATAAAATGTTAAAAGAAATATATCATACAAGTTGATTGTTGACCTGATGCAAATAGGGGCGAGCTGTTGAGAAGTCCTCAGTGTGAAAAAAGGAGAATTATTTCCTCAACACACAAACCCGATGGTCTTGGTAGAATAAAAGAGCGAGCACCGTTTTTGACATGTTCACCTTCATCAGGGCACTGGTCACATACACGAGAGCTACTTTCAAGCCACGCTGCTGACTCCACTTTCACAAAAGGTAAGGAGGCGCCCAAAGAGAAAGGTACGGTACTGCTTTAACCCAGCTGTCACCGCATCAAAAAAATCTCCAAGGGGAGATAGCAAACTCCCTAGCCCCTTTTTCTCTTGCTGCTGCTTCCACTGCCTCCTGAGTGCTGGAGACGGACAAGTACGCTCCTGCCACCTGTTCATACTAATTCATAAGTAAGCGCTGCTGGGACGAGTCGGATGCGTCAGGGAATATTTACCAGTGCTCACTCTAGATAGCCGTGCCTAATTAAGTGTTCGAAGGTTGGGTCCAATGCTCATCACATAATAGAAAAGAAAGAAAAGAAAAGAGCACAATGAAAATACGTGGGTGATCGCTGTTGTTTTGAAGACGGCAGCACAAAATTGCTGCGTTTTGTGCCACGGCCAAACAAGAATGCCGTAATCTAACAGCGGTAGTTTTGGCAATCGATATCAGATTTGCTCTAATGACGCAGCGTATATGTAGAGCTGCCAAGCCCCCAAAGAAATTCTGCAATGGCGTGCTGCCACATACTGCCACGTACGTGCTGCCACGTACCAATAACAAGATCTGCCACTACTGATGCAAAGAGGGCGGACCGCAATGTTCTCAATAACTGACCATATTAAGCCACATCCCCTGGCTACAACGAAATAGATAACCATACCAACGCTATGTATGGTTAGCCAGAACGTTATATATATCGTGTATGACCATATATTTGGTGATTGGTGATTTGAAATCACTGATTTCCTTGCCAAAAATACCGTATGTGCACCGCACCGTGTACCGTATATACCTATATGGCTCTGGCCAACCCTAGCTGTATGTTCCTGATCGACATAAAGTATCGTGTGGACATTCCTCCTGCCCAACAGACAGAAGAGGCACTAAAACAAAACAAGCTGCTAATGCCTTGCTTACTAGGACACCGCAAAAGTCTCCACAACTGACTACTAGGAGCGACAGGCACCATCTTCAGCAGCCAGGAAACCCACTACAGCCTTGTAGTTACCGGTCTAACATTCACAACATAGGTCAACATCATGCCGTCAAATCCGCAGCATCATAAATCATGCAAACCAGACGAGACATCAAACACAACCCCTCCTAGTGTGTAGGCCTCCGCCTCCCAACCGCCTGATCCTCGTTGAAAAGCACTTCGTCTTTTTTCTCTGCAGGTGGTATGATGCGTGGCCCTGCTGCATCAATTTGGCGGAGGCACAAAACAACATCTTTTAAAAGGAATCCTTTCCTAATCCATGCCAGTGGTGTTTATACAGCCTATGCTCTTTCTTCAACAAAGCAATTTGGATAATCAAATGGTAACTGCCACGCCCTCTTCCAAGCGGGATTTTTCATGCAGCTTGTAAAATGTCATCACAGCACGCTTCAGGCCGAAATAGATTCATGGTACATTTATCACCGCTCAAAATAACTGTGCCTCCTACACAATTAGCAGCGATTGTATTGGCCGACTGCCACACAAGAGAGATTGCAGCGGACGCACTGGGGCTCTCTCTGCAACTGAAGAAGAGTGACTACTACCAACTATACCAACTATATATTGTTGGTATACCAACTATACCAACTATACCAACTGAAGAAGAGTGACTACTACCAACGACCAACGCTCATCATAGACAGCACGAATCAGCAGCAATTTCAGAAACCATGAGCTTTTGGGTATCCATTTTATACACACCAAGTTTGCAAAGGATACCTATTTTATAGCTCCCTTGGAAATGCATTTGGATCTCAGCAGGATAACAAGGTGGTTAGTGCAAATAATGTCCAGATCAGCAGCTCACACTGCGCACGTTTGCTTTACTTGTGTGTGCATTTGCACAGGACCATCACAACAAGCAGCATTGTGGTGTGTATGTGTGCCAACAACATCAGTGTCGATGCACAGCCAATGAGCACGTATGCAAGTTGTTTGGAATTATAGACCAGCAGGGCGATCTGACCAGTGGATTTTAAGGCGTTGTGCTTCATTGCCCTGATTCATGCTCCTTGCAGTCATGTCGTGGGAATTGGACAGAAGCTGTGCCCTTTGCTGGAGGAACGACTCCATTGCCAGATGTGACACTTTCATCTGTTAATAGATTCCGTGTGTGTTCGTTAAGGGATGCCGTAGGTATGAAATGGAGAAAGAATTGACTTATAGCACTCGAGGGACAACAAACAAAAAGTAAAAACAGTTTAACCCCTTATTAAAATCAACAGATGCCTTATAATTGCCTGCGCCTATTCAACTCTTGCACTGCAGTGGCCAGGTACAAGCAATGCCTCTGCATTTGCCCCTGTATGTGTAAGTTTGTGTGTGTGTACGTGCACGTATGTATGCATGTGAATGTGTATGAGTGTGTACCGATCCGGGTCTTGGCACATTGTTATTATAGTTTTATTGTTTCATTTTAAAGCAGAAAAGTTGTACGCATTTAACGATCAGACGCATGCGTAGTGTGCACATCACAGTACAGTACACACTTTTCAAATAAAGCACACAATGTACATAGGTAGCACACCATGCTCCTGGAAGGAAGGGAATGCTTGAGTGAGCTCATTAGCTGGCGTTTGAACGGTTTAGATCCTATTGTGAGGTCGTTGAGACTTTCCTATCTTTATAGGAAACAAATTTCAACCACATAAAAAATATCTTACTGCTAGGTTTCAACTATAATTTTGATGCAGCCAAGTGATGGCTCTCCCAACAAGAAGCGGGTGGAAACGCCTCATCTATTGCGTGGACAGCTTGTGAAATTGATTCTCTCTAATGAACATATTCCTACGGAGAAAGCATGGATGGCCAACATCGCCTAGCAAACTGGTACAAACAGGTGTGTCTCAAGTCAGAATATGCTCAAGTCTGATGCCTACTTCTGGCACGGTGTCCACTCACCCACCCAAATCCCTCTGTTTTATTCAGGCTGAATTAATTAGGTGCTCTACAGCTGCAGCTACTGTGCCTTGAGGAGTATTCGCCCTGGAGGCGTGCGTGAGGGGGGGGAAGACGTAGGGACTAGCAGCTAGCAGTATGAAAGTCCGCTCTGCAGCTCTAAAGAACTATCCGAACCTCCAGGTGTGTCTCAAGTCAGAGTACGCGCAAGTCTAATGCATACTTTTGAGGGGGGATTAGGTACTCATCGGAGTGTCTGAACACAACACACAAGGCTTGGAGGAAAATTTATGCATTATTTGCATGACAGTAGAATGTCATGCGCAGGATGTCGTGCTAAGGCATCTTCCTAAGAACTCTAATACAAACCTGCACACTTGGCAGTCAATCAGTGGGAACTGCTGTTTATAAAGGAGAATTTGCTGTGATATAACTACCAGGTACTCAATGAGCACTGATACTTGTGATTGTGAATGTAAACCTCTAATAATTGATGGCTAGCAAGTATTGGTGTTTGAAGGCCCTAAAAAGTGACAATGGTGGTGCGTACAAGCGCGACAAGGATCCATAGCATAGCAATCATTTTGTGGAAAGCAGCAGTACATTTCTGGCACGGTGTCCACCCACCCACCCAAATACCTCTGTTTGATCCAGGCTGAATTAATTAGGTGCTCTACAGCTGCAGCTACTGTGCCTTGAGGAGCATTCGCCCTGGAGGCGTGCGTGAAGGGGGGCGGGATATTGTCTATTTTATTTTTAAATAAGGCAGTCCCTCCATCACCTGTTTGATTGATCCAAGCAAGCGCGTCTTCCCCCCAAAAGGACACTCACCAGCGAACCCGCTGCTCTCGTCCTTCCTGCTGCTCAAGGTGCGCTTGTAACCCACACAGCATGCATTGGGCGTGCATTTGGGCCGGGCAGAAAAGCGCAGAGGAGACGATCCCTCTCTATCTGCGTCATCTTCCCTTTATTTGCGCTGCGCTTCCTCCGCACTGCGCCGGATAGAGCAGTGCACACTCTTTCATCTTGGACTTCTTTTGATCATTCTCTCGTTTGCCTCGCTTGCAGGCGCCTCAGCAGAGCTCAGCACGGAGTACGCCCATCAATCAAATCGAGGTGACATGGCCGGTTTCTGCCTACTTCTGCCCCCCCGCCTTCACGAGATCTCCTGGATGTATGCACGAGGTCCAGACAAACCAGGCTCTGAGGGCGTCGATGTGGGTGCTCGGGCCAGAACCGGTGACCAGCAAGGGCAACTGCTCCAAGGAATCCCTCTCCCTCGTCCTCCCCTCTCCCCCAAAGGTGAGCCCAAAGAGGTCACAGTCTGCAAAGACAAGGTGGGTGAAGAGCACAGGGGGCGCAGGGTTGTGTTTGCCTGCTGCATCGGTGAAGTCCAGGCCTTCCTAGAAATGACCTTTATCGAAGGACAGAACATCTCGGCGCTGTACCCCTGCACATTCATGTAGTATAGTGTCATTTGACAGTGGCTTCTGAGTTGCAAGTTGCTTGCATGCCTTATTTGCGAGGCCGAAGCAGGTTGATTGAACGCCCGAGGCATGCCGCTAATTTCAATATATAGTACTTAAATGCATTTCGTAAGGCAGCAGCATTATAGGTTGTAGGGTGGGTCACCTGCAAGCATGTGAGTGTGGGAACTTTATGTAACTGTTGCATGGACCATCCTAGTTGAAAGTGCAGTTCGATGTCCATACTAAAACCTGCTCAATTACGTGGCTTTTCATCAAGCGCACATCTACAGTTGCAATAATATGATATCCTTTCTAGAGTGAAGTCTCCTTGCTGTGATGATCACCTCAGTACCACCAAGGCTCAAACCTTCATGGGATAAAGTTTTGTGCTGTCCTTTCATTCACATGCAAGCAAAAGGTTAGGGTCTCAGAAGGTTGCAGCACACTTTTGCTTTTGCTGCGATTTCTGGATCCCATACAGCAGACTTGACCTTCGTCCCATTTCTCTGCTTTGCAAATGCAGGACACCTCGTCAGACTACGTCAAAGCAACAGTTGCTGGTGCAGGTCCTGACCAAAAGGCAGGCAGCTCCCTGGAGGGCGCCAGCCCTACCCCTTTCAGGCGCGTCAGATCCTTCTCAACCAGCACTTCTGAGTCACCCTGCAAGAGTTCCTCTCTGCCCTTTGCCGCACACGCACACGTGCACATACACACACACACACACACACACACGCACACGCACGCGGACGCGGACGCGCACACGCACACAAAGCATGATGCAGACTGAAACGATGGAAATTGTTGCATAGATACTATTTCTAGTCTGTTATCTTAAGAATGCCTTTTACAACGCTCTGCTACACAGACATACACACACCCCCTTACACCTGCAGATTCACCGTACACCCCGGGATGCCTGAGCTTGCAAGCCTTGTCATAAGAGTGCAGGTCAATTGACCTACAATCTGCTGACAGGCTTCAATACATTATGGCACGAGTGAGTGGGTCCCTGATCTCTGCACTCACTCTGTCCCTTATGCTATAAACATTACAAATCTTTCATCATTAAATCAACATGTGCATGCACCAGCCGTAACCTTCCTTGCCAACGTAGTTATCCTCTTGGCGTTGACTTTTCTTCAAGCCGTAGTATGCAACACTTATGTATGACTCATCCACAGCTTTCTCCTTGTGTGATCTGGTAGAATTTGAAGCAGCCTTGTGCGGCCTGTGCGTTGGCTTTGTTTGGTCAAAGTAACAGCCACAGATGGTACAATGCATCTACATGGAACCATCTGCGGCACAGATGGTTCAATGCAGGTGGACACCACCTTTTACGTTGGTGGTGATGCTGAGGTGTGCACGCCGTTCTCTGATCGTTAAACAAAGGCGCCCAGGAACCCCTTCCAAATCTCAGTTGTTGCCACACACACACACACACACACACACACACACACACAGGGCCTGCGTTCCCTCGCACACGTTGCACATCCGACACATGTGCAACGTGTGCAAGGGAGAACAGTATGTCACTCTGCAAGGCCCATCAGGTGTGTGATTGTTTTATCCCAATGATGCGCAACTCAAAATTTCAGCAGCTTGCTATAGACAAGAAGCTGAATTCTAACGGTCGAGAGAATCGCTTTATTCATTATTCTGTGAAGACAATAGGCCTAATGCTCAATCTAAAAAAGCAAAAGCACAGCACAGCGTGCTTATCTGCAACCTTCGTAGACAGGGATAAATGATTTCAAGCTCCACGTTATCCTCGTTGGAGTAATTGGAACTTTCTATAAAGCCATACAGACAAACCTCTGGCAGACCTCATGAGAATTGAGGATTGAAGACCGTACGCACAGACAAATCTCTGGCAGACCTCAATTTGGATTACCAAGTTTAAAACCTGACACACAAACGGAATGAACACTCCATCAGACATGCATCTACACTTATAAAAACAAGGTATGCACTGCATAACAACTTGAGCAACAACAGTGGTGTGGGTCTGGGTGCCACGGCACACAACCCCCCTGAACCCACACTAATCTTTCTTGTGTGTGTTTGCGCGGTGGGGGGTTGCCTGGTGCAGGCACCTACGCAACCCCCTCCCTTAATCATGCTGAATGTGTCATCACTACCAGCGGAGTCTTTTCATTTCTGTTATTTTTTTGGTATGATTATGAAACCTTGCTTTTAAACATTCAGAAGCTTTTTTCTGATAAGGCAAAAGGACCGACATGGTCTGTGTATGTAGTTTACCGTATTTGTGCTTTACTGCCGTTCCGGTTACTACGGTTGACGGTATCATGCATATGTGCAGGGTCGAATCAAACCTGGCATGTACAAGAGGGCATGCGCGGTTCAGGACATAGGTAGTGCCTGCACAACCTACGTGATGAACCGCGCAGCCTCGGTTGTGATGCGGTAGAAGATACTGTGCCTGGACTAAACTTCTACATGGAGTAAACGCTACTGTGCCTGTGTGGAGTAAAAGCTACTGTGCCTGGACTAAACTTCTACATGGACACTTCCACACCAATACTTCAAACCTGCAAGTGTCGGTGTTGCAGTTGAAACTTCCCTTGCAACACCAACACTTGCGCTCGGGCCCTTGAGGTCCAACACAATTGTGCACAACGCACAACTGTGTTGAAGCTCAAGGGCCCGAGCGCCTTTGTGGATCAGCTGGCTGTGGTACCTTTGTGCCATGGGCCGCACTGGCCAGTTTTCAACTCGATCCAGCAAATGCAAGGTGCGTATGAAGAAAGGGGGAAGGGGAGGCGGTGGCATGAATGAGAGGCAGGGTAGGGGAAGGTTTTAGATTTGTTTTTGCAATTAAATATGTGAGGAACTGGATTAGAAAGCTGAACTAAGGTTAATTTCGAAAGAGTAAACTGAGCACTGAATATACAGCTTAAGATATAGACAGAGACAGTCAAGAAAGCTGAAGGTAAGATAGTGAAAATGATCTGAATCTGAGCTGGAACTAAGCTGAAAGTATGATTGTTGAAAATGAAAGATGAAATAAGAGAGCTGAATGAAGAGAGCTGAATGAGGAATTGCATAAATCCATCCCACAAAAGAAGGGGGGAAATTTGATGATGATGTTTCATAGCCAACCAAATTTCTTTCATTATTACCTACATCCGTACAAAAGGAATAAAACTAAGAACCGGACTAGTGGAGCTGTAAGTTGGGAGAATTAATACTTAAGAAGCTGGAATTATGAGAGGAAGTTAAGATCTGGATTAAGATGGCTGTATTTAGGAGATCTGTAACTAGTAGCCAACCTTTTTACTTATACGCTAACAAACCAATTGTAATTTTTTCTCTCCTTCACCTCGTGGTTGTAGGCATTCCCATCCCCAGCCTCCCATATAGGCTCCCTAGGCTCCCTAGGCTCCTTAGCTGATGGCAGGGCTTTGATAAGTTCAACTCGTTGCAGCCCTGCCACCAGCTTCTCAGGATGACTGGAGTGAAGCCACACAGCCAAGAGCGAACGAGGCAATAGCCTGGATGGCAAATGCTCGTGAAAGCATGCGTTGTTGCGCGTGAGCTGAATCTAGCTCTGGACAAGGGCAAGGACAAGGAGGAGGAGGAGGAGGAGACCACTTCAGCACAGTGAGTGGGTGATCGTTACGTGGGGCACGTTCTCAACAATAGATGTCTTTCAGGACGTGTTAAGGGTGCACCCTTAACACGTCCTGAAAGACCACGTGGTAATGACGTCCTACAGGTGTATGACGTCATGCTCAAGTACATTACGTACTGCAATACGTTATTCACTTGAGCATGATGCTACAAGATGATGCAGCTGCTTGCAGCAAAGCCCAGTGCTGAGGTGTTGGCAAAGAACCCATTGCCAGAGGTGGGTGCAAGCATTATTGATGCTCATCTTTGCAGCATTGATTGGCATGTCTAAGTAGGAAACACAAAATTCAAGGCTTAACACATCGGAAATATGCGTGTCTGCCGGTAGTGTTTACAGTATCTGCGTTCTTTTTCTTTTCTTCTCTTCAAATCTTCAAGCCATACAGGCCGCTGTCCTACTCCATCTATGATCATACATCACGCTGTGATAAACCAAGCTTGTACTTGTTCTTTGACTTGCACATCTGGGTCGCCCGCAGGAGTTGGCTTACTGCAGCGAGGGCAATCACCGGATGCATCCCCATGCCCTGTACATGTATGACGCTGGCATATAATGCCAGTGTCATGTATGAAACGCACCACCCTAGGGCACTAGCCGTCGGGGAGCAGCCCTTGGGCACTATAATAGTTAATCAATGGCTAAGGCAATAGGGTGGTGTTTACTAAGGGTCAGTAGGCTGTCTTTGTCCGGATGTTGAATCACAGTATGGACTGGGCACTATAATAATAGTTAATCAACGGTCAACGGCTAAGGCAATAGGGTGGTGTACACTAAGGGTCAGTAGGCTGTCTTTGTCCGGATGTTGAATCGCAGTATGTACTGGGCACTATTATATTTAATCAACGGCTAAGGCAATAGGGAGGTGTATACTAAGGGTCAGTAGGCTGCCTTTGTCCGGATGTTGAATCGCAGTATGGACTGGGCACTATAATAGTTAATCAATGGCTAAGGCAATAGGGTGGTGTATACTAAGGGTCAGTAGGCTGTCTTTGTCCGGATGTTGAATCGCAGTATGGACTGGGCACTATAATAGTTAATCAATGGCTAAGGCAATAGGGTGGTGTATACTAAGGGTCAGTAGGCTGCCTTTGTCCGGATGTTAAATCGCAGTATGGACTAAGTGTTGTCATCCATAGACCTCAGGGTGTTTGAACGCTAGGAGGGTGTATGAACGCTAGGAGGGTGTTTGAACGCTAGGAGGGTGTTTGAACGCTACGTGTCAGAATCATGGATTTACAGGATTTTCAGATAAAGCCATCAGTCAAAACGTGCGACTGCTAGGCTGCGTATGGAAACAGTGTAAAAAGAAAATTATCAATGATGTAGCACTCGGTATATGAATGGTAGGGTTTGCACAGCCCAAGTTTACGCAAATATTTAGGGGCAAGTGGCAGCTGAATTTTGAAGCGCAGACAAAAAGTGTGTATGCGCCAAACATGAAACGCACGAAAGGCATGATATAATGAAGCAGGGCGAGTCTAAAAGTGTAACTAAGCACAAGGAGGTGTAGTACGTAGTAGAATACGATTCTCTTTACTACAAGCGCCCCAGTTCAGCTAAGGGAAGATGTATATACATTAGTGCTCAACTATAAGCGCCCCAGCACCACCCAGCAAAGCGCAGACAGAATGTACTCTAGATACCTCAAATAGCACCGGACTTGTAGCACCCACAAAAATAAACCTGGAAAGGGAAAAAAGGCACAAAGCTGTTTGTGACATTGCAACACCGAATAAAATCAGCAAACAATCAAGCATCTGCCAGGACCAACCGACCGCATGAGATCAAAGAGCGAGGGGGGATTATCATCTGTGGGCACATTATAATTAAAAACATGGACTGTCACACTGAGGATATCAAGAATGTTGGAGGCAGATATTGTTATGCATAAACTCATGTGTGAGGAGAAACGCATGCACGACAAGAGGGTCTGGAACATCAAACATGGCCTGGTTCATCCCTCTTTTGCTGCGGGCCCTGCTGCTAGATGAATTCTGAACCAGCACTTGCCAGGCTAATACTGTAGAATCGTGTATAAAGAGTGAAATTTAATTCATTTCAAAGCAAATAAGCAGGCACTTCCCGTTGGTTGTCTTCAACACCTCACAGCAAAGCACAACCAGAATCAAGGACTTGTTCAATTGAAACTGTGTGATTCTGTATCTGCCTTGCAACCAACAGCGCCTTGCAGCCAAGATGTATAATTGAGGAAACAATGGTTACAAGCACAGGCACAGGCCAAACAAAATTAAAGATGTTGCTGGCCAGGGGAATGTGTATGCGCTGAATTCCGTGATTTGGATACCAGTGTTGTATATATGTATTATTTAGATTGGTTAAAACAGTTACAATGGGGGGGTTATGGGATTATACAATGAATGGAGGGGGGACCTTCCAGTAGCCAGGTTGTTTGGCTGATCGGCTGCTGAGATCAAGAGCTCGGCCAGCCACAAATAAATTTGTAAACTCAATAAGAATGATATAATTTTAAAGAAATATCATAATGCAGCAAATAGGGGCGAGCAGTCCTCTGTTAATAAAGCTGAATTAATTCCTCAACCACAACCCGATGGTTTTGGCAGAATAAAGAGCACCCGTTTTGGACATGTTCAACTTCACCAGCAGGGCACTGGTCACGCACGCAAGAGCTGCTTTCAAGCCACGCTGCTGCCTCCACTTTTAAAGTATGCGAGCGGAGTAGGTATTGCACATAACATGTTTGTACTCTCTCAGATCAAGACGAAAACAACCGTGGTGCAGTATTCGGCAAATTTATGTTAAAATAGGCGCGGCCTGAAAAAATCGTGAATAATATCCCAATAATTATTCTATTTATTTCATACATACGACGACGACATGGATTCAGGTTTGCGGACTGGCTTGTCCTCTCCCCACCATCCATTTCTATATGCATGGGATGATGTTTTCATGTGTACGTCTCACGCAGGCAACTCTCATGTCCATGCGCAAGGAAGGATGGCTATCCTTTCCAGGCACCTGACTGCAGGAGGAGGGGGAGGAGGAGGAGGAGGCAGCGTGTGGGGCGAGTTGCCACAGGTAGGTTTTGCATGTTGCTTGTGACAGTTGGTTGTGCTGACAAGGACGACAACAACCCCAATTGAAAACCTAAACGTTGGCAAGGATGGCGGAGGAGGACGAGGACGCGTCCATGCATGCTCCAAATTGCTTCTTTTCAAAAGGTATCAAACACAGGGATTTTTCACGCCTCTCCTTGTGCAGTCCGCAAGGCAGTTAGGCTTTCAGAGTCCGAATAATACGCAGCCAATTGCACTCTTGCATGATTAACCTCCCTCCTTGCATGGGTGGGACTACTCCATATACTCCAGTCCCCTTACCCTAATTTCCAACCCGTTGTGAAAGCGCCTGAACTTGGTTTGTCCAGATGAGGGGGAATGTCCAGATGAGGTGGAATGAAACACCCTTGAAGTCAAGGACTCCTCCTTGAACCTGTAAGATGACGAGGTACTGCGTGCAGTGGAAGCACACAAAGCGATGTCCTTGACATATCTTTTTTTGAAGCCTTAATCACACCAAAGATTATGATTGTCTTGAACATGATAATGAGTTCCGCTCCCTCCTTGGTAAGGCTCTGTCTAAAACGAGTTAGAGCGCGAGTTGCTTGATGGCCTGGCTTTTCTCGCGACAGAAAACAGGTGAAGTTATTACACCCTTACACACAGTATTGGGGTGTTTGTCACGACGTGCACCCTGGCACCGCAGGGACATCGTTATTAATCAGCTACACGTTTTCGTTTCACACTTGGCTTTTATTTCGGTACATCCATAGCGCGCCTCCTCTGAAGCAAATTAAGGCTGAGCGCCTAAGATCCTGGAGGGGATAAGGCTCCGGTGCAAGGGAGGCGCCGCTTCAATTGTAACCTGTGTGTGTATGTGCCTGCCTATCTGAAGCTGAAACCTTTCTCAAATATATGTATGTGACAAGGTGCCCATATGTTTTGATAATACGAACAAACAGCACACACAAAATTAGTGTAACAAAATGACATGCCCACGTCCTATTTATGTGCTGTAGTGCCTGTTTTTTTGCCCGGCTACTAGGTTGAGATTTTGATCCTGCTCGTCCTCAACATACAACCCTTTGTATACTTAGGGTCGGCTAGAACTTTATATATATGGTGCACGGTGCATATACGGTACCTTTGGCAGGGAAATCACCAAATATACGGTCATATACGGTGGTATATACGGTTCTGGCCAACCCTTTGTATATACTGCATTGCTCCCTACAACGCAGTACTAAATTTAGCAGAGGGGGTTATCTGGGCAAAAGCCAAAACATGCTCCTTTCTGCATGAAAGGTGCAACTACTCACACGTCACTTCATCAAATCAGACCCAACCTAGCTTCAAACTATTGCTGACTTTATAAGCTACCCGAGCATGTGCTCAGATTTAGACAAGTCGCTCCGTGTACAGAATGACAGGACTTAAAGCACACGTCGTGCACCTGTACCCTAGATGGGTGCTTTCCAGGGGGAATGGCACATTAATTGCATATCTCGCCTACCACTTAGTCTTTTTGTCCCATTCCTTTGCAATGATCTTTATTCATTATAAGAACTTCAAAACACTAAAAATCACCGGGTTTGGTGCGCTGGCTGGTCCGATACAGCATATGGCTGCTCAAAAAGTAAGGTTCACGCCGCGGCTGCTGAGGCAGGTGGCCATAACTGGAATGCTTCAAGCTTAACTGCTTAAACTCATCACCATCAAAGCTGAGCTGAGCTTGAAACCTGCAAGTTAGGGGGCCCATACCCTAGGAGCATGCAAAAAGTATACCCTTTTTGGGCCTCAGGCAACCCCCTCTGTAAGTTTAGTACTAGGGGGGGGGACAGAATGATTTTAAGACCTCTGCTTGCTTCTTTGCCATAAAAGGCGAACTGAAGGCCATTGAACACGCTACACACACACAGACACACACACACGTGTCACCTGTCCTGGACGCAAACAACAGGCGCCTCCAGACCCCATCTTGGCCGTCGGAGACGCATGGCGCAACGACTCTGACGTGCGCAAGCTGAACCTGGGCGTGGGCGCTTATCGTACGGAGGTGAGGTTTGGCCTCTCTCTGGACCTCATTGAAAAAAAGGAACGCAGATAGTGTAAACACGTGGATTAGAGAAGGATGTTGTTTTGTGTTCTGCACCACCCAATGGATGTCATTAATAATTGTCAGGGGAAATTAAAAAAGGCGCGTGCGAGCTAATTATAAACTGTAATTGCTTGTGCAAGCTCAATGCAAGCTGATCCTAAAATAGAAAATGCTCGTGGGATTGGGGACTGTACGGCCCAAGTATCTTTCTGGGCCACACAGATGTGCATTTTCTGCTTCTTCGCTCCCAGTGCTTCTCAGGTTTCACACTGTCTCTCTTATATTATTCGAACAATAGCAGAATTGGCAGGGCTAGCATGTCAGAGTAGCGCATACATGATCAAAATCGCCGCACGAAACCTCCTGACAAGTACTATTTGCGTGCGTGCGTGCGTGCGTGCGTGTGTGTGTGTGTGTGTGTGTGTGTGTGTGCAGGCAGGCAAGCCTTTGGTGCTGAACGTCGTACGCAAAGCAGAGGCTCTGCTGCTGCAAGACCCCACCCTTAACAAGGTATGTGAGTGTGCGTATGCGTATGCGTATGCGTGTATGTGATGTGTGTGTATGTGTGCGTCTGTGTGTGTGATTGTGTGTATGGACGTTTGTGTGTACGGGCGTTTGTGGAGAGAAAGTGCAGCCCAAACAAATGGGTTCCTTTCTCTCATGCCTAATTTATTTCCACTCTTACATTTTTTATCTGTGTTGCGGTTGCATTGACTTCCTCGCACGTCTCACTAATTTCCACCTCTACTTTTCACCTGTGTTGTAGTTGGGTTTGACGTGTACGTGTGCACCTGCCTGTCACTGCATCGGCGTGCACATGCGCACTTACCTACCACTGCATTATGCACTACACCATGCGCACACTGCATTACGCACTACACCATGCTTACGCATTACGCACTACACCATGCGCACACTGCATTACGCACACTGCATTACGCACTGCACCATGCGCACACTGCATTACGCACTGCACCATGCGCACACTGCATTACGCACTACACCATGCGCACACTGCATTACGCACTACAACATGCGCACACTGCATTACGCACTACACCATGCGCACACTGCATTACGCACTACACCATGCGCACACTGCATTACGCACTACACCATGCGCACACTGCATTACGCACTACACCATGCT
>Ga0307942_1000522_pt1:22500-27013 | contig 27013 bp, 30 predicted proteins | sample OrgLakmetagen175_FD_201846 | JGI IMG/M metagenome (GOLD analysis project Ga0307942, IMG submission 201846) | Saline water microbial communities from Organic Lake, Antarctica - #175 | ecosystem: Environmental > Aquatic > Non-marine Saline and Alkaline > Saline | place: Antarctica... | reverse complement strand
AGGGTACCCCCCAAAATAGCAAAAATACGTTTGCGTATAATACGCGTATGTCGTATTAATGGCGTATTAATCCGTATGGGACGTCTCAAAAGTCCGTATGACCCATCCCTGCTTTTTTTATTACAAGCTACCTTTTGGTATTCACCGTACAATCTATCTTTTGTGAGTGCACTGTACAACCTACCTTATATATCCACCAAACAAGCTACCTTTTGGTGCAGGGGGAGCTTTGGAAATTTCCCTCATTACTTTGAACCAGGTCACTTTAGGCGTGTGTATGACATAGAAGCACTGTCAAAGTCAAGAGTGCAAACCACACACGCAAGAACACACAAACACACACGCACACGCACACACGTACTCAGGTGGGGGTGGAGGAGCAACAGCGGGTGGAGGAGGGGGAGGAGCCGCTGGGGGAGGCAAGCCTGGAGCCAAGGCATCAAATGCAGGTGATTGAATCGAAGTACAGGTCACACGAATTGATGTGTAGTTGACTGAATTGAAGTGCAGGTCACACCAATTGATGTGCAGTTGACTGAGTCAAAGTGCAGGTCACACGAATTGATGTGAAGTTGACTGAATTGAAGTGCAGGTCACACGAATTGATGTGAAGTTGACTGGATTGAAGTGCAGGTCACACGAATTGATGTGCAGTTGACTGAGTTAAAGTGCAGGTGATTAAATCAGAGAACAGGTGAACAAATCAAAGTGCAGGCGAACTGATGGAGTGTGGTCAAAGTGCAGGTGACACGAATTGATGTTTGGTGATTGAGTCAAAATGCAGGTCAATGAATTGATGTGTAGGTGACTGAATCAAAGCGCATTGAAGGGTCACTTTTGATTTGCCAGCATGCTTGCGTGGTCAGCATGTACACATGAATGCACACACGCACATACACACACATACACACATGCACACACACATGCACTCACACACACATGCACACACACATGCATACACACACACGTACACACACATGCACACACACACACACGTACACACGTACACACACACTAGGTGCACCACAAGGGGGTCAAGGAGGCGGCGACGGTGGAGAGGCATTCATCAGCCGTCTAACCTCGGGCATGTCCTTCGATTTCTCCGCCCGTGATGAGCGGGTATACATCGTGGGCACAGAGGACGGGTGGGTGCACCGCTGCTCTACCAGCTACAATGAACAGGTGTGTGCACGTGTTTGTGTGTGCACGTGTGCGTGTGCACGTGTGTGTGTGTGTGTGTGTGCACGTGTGTGTGCACTTGCGTGTGTGTTTGCACGTGTGTGTGCACGTGTGTGTGTTTGCACGTGTGTGTGTTTGCACGTGTGTGTGCATGTGTGTGTGCACGTGTGTGTGTGTGTGAGATTGTGTGTGTGCAGGCACACTACGATTGCATGTGTGTGGCGCTGTAGCTGACGAGCGCTGTTGTTTATATGAAAGCTTGTGTGCGCATATTTGTGTGCGTGCTTTGTCAGTGGTGAGTGCACGTGCGTTTTATGCAGTTGTATGAGGTGCATCTGTTATGATGTTATGATGTGCAACCGCATGTTGCTATTGAACCAAACTCTGGTATAACACGAGCGTTACCTGTGCTACCTTCTTATAATATACTACAAGCCAATGGCCAGTGCTGCTTTGCGCTCATTCCAATGCACACATTCACTCATGAGAAGTCAGTCAGCTACCTTCTACACCCTTGCACGCAATTATGAAGCACATCTGGACAGGCTGAGGCACGTAATGCATGCATAACTGCACGCACACACACACACGCACATACGTGACCTCACACACACACACACGCACACACACACAAACACACACACACGCACACACACAAGCAATCTCACGTACACCTTGTAGTACTTGGAGAGCTACGCTGCCCACATGGGTCCAGTGTACTCCCTACAGTGGAGTCCCTTCCGCAAAGACATGTTTGTTTCGTGCAGGTAGGTTGGGATTGGGCATTTTTGTGTGTGTGCGTGTGTGTGTGTGTGCGTGTGTGCGTGTGTGTGTGTGCGTGTGTGTGTGTGCGTGCGTGCGTCTGTGTGTGTGCGTGCGTTCGTGCGTGCGTTTGTGTGTGCATGCTTGTAATGTAAGATCGTACTCTGGTCTGTGCATTGGTGTGTGTTGCCAAAATTGCATTGGTGTGCGTGACCAAAAGTGCAGACTGGTGCATGTAAGAGGACGCGCATTAGTGTGTGTTACCAAAAACGCGTGGGTGAGTGTTACGTGCGTGTGGCGCGCATTGGTGTGCATTACCAAAAGTGTAGACTGGTGCATGTAAGTGTGTTTGTTGTGATCAGTTGCAGCCTCAACTGCATCGCGGTAATATTACAGTGCGAGCACTGTAAACGTTGCAGTGTGCAGTGTGTGTATTGTAATGTGTGCAGTGTGAGCACTGTATGCAGTTTGAGCACTGTGTGCAGTGTGCAGTGTGAGCATTGTAGTGTGTGCAGTGTGAGCACTATTGCACGGTGAGCATTGTAATGTGTGCAGTGTGAGCACTTCATGCAGTTTGAGCACTGTATGCAGTGTGCAGTGCGAACACTATAATCAATGCAGTGTGCAGTGTAAGCATTCAATGCAGTGTGCAGTGTGAGTATTGTAATGTGTGCAGTGTGAGCACTGTATGCAATTTGAGCACTGTATGCATTGTGCAGTGTGTGTGTTATAATGCGTGCAGTGTGAGCACTGTATGCAGTTTGAGCACTATATACAATGCAGTGTGCATTTTGCAGTGTGAGCACTGTATGCAATTTAAGCACTGTATGCAGTGTGCAGTGTGAGCATTCAATGCAGTGTGCAGTTTAAGCACTGTAAGCAGTGTGCAGGCTGAGCACTGTGTGCAGCGCAGTTTGCATTTCTGGATGAAGCTGCACCTGCTTTGCACATCACAACTAAAACTTGGCCGACATCAAAGCTGGTAGGGCGGTCTGAGTTGCTGCTGTGGTCTTGAGGAATGCAATTGTGCAGTGTGCAGTGTGCAGTTTAAGCACTGTATGCAGTGTGCAGGCTGAGCACTGTGTGCAGCGCAGTTTGCATTTCTGGATGAAGCTGCACCTGCTTTGCACATCACAACTAAAACTTGGCCGACATCAAAGCTGGTAGGGCAGTCTGAGTTGCTGCTGTGGTCTTGAGGAACGCAATTTGTTCGACCTGCCTGTGTGCGCATTGAAAATTGGACGCTGATGACGCGGCGAGATAGACGTTGTTGTCATGATCGTGCTGAGAGGTGATCAGAGTCAGAATGTTGAGGTGATCAGAGTCAGGACGTTGTTGCTGAGGTAAGCAGAGTCAGGACACCGCTGCCGTCGTTGCTGAGGTAATCAGAGTCAGGACGTTGTTGTCATGATCGTGCTGCAGAGGTGATTGTGAGTGCAGAGGTAATTGTTCTTGTTATGATCGTGAGTGCAGAGGTGATCTTTTTGTCGTGAGTGCAGAGGTGATCGTTGTTGTCATGATCGTGAGTGCAGAGTTGATCGTTCTTGTTATGATCGTGAGTGCAGAAGTGATGGTTCTTGTTACGATCGTGAGTGCAGAGGTAATCGTTGTTGTCGTGATCGTGAGTGCAGAGGTGATCTTTTTGTCATGATCGTGAGTGTAGAGGTAATCGTTGTTGTCATGATCGTGCTGAGAGGTGATCAGAGTCAGGACGCCGCTGTCGTCGTTGCTGAGGTAATCAGAGTCAGGACGTTGTTGTCATAATCGTGCTGCAGAGGTGATTAGAGCCAGCTACCTGCACTGCTGTGTCCGTCCTGCCTGTGTTCGTAAATATGTGCCTGGCCCTGACACGCTCTGCCCAAATATCTTGACACGCTCTGCGCAAATATCCTGACACGCTCTGTGCAAATATCCCGACATGCTCTGCGCAAATAACCTGACACGCTCTGTGCAAATATCCTTAAACGCTCTGCGCAAATATCATGACACGCTCTGTGCAAATATCCTTAAACGCTCTGTGCAAATATCCTTAAACGCTCTGCGCAAATATCCTTAAACGCTGTGCGCAAATATCTTGACATGCTCTGCACAAATATCCTGACACGCTCTGCCCAAATATCCTGACACGCTCGGCGCAAATATCCTGACACGCTCGGCGCAAATATCCTGACACGCTCTGCGCAGCGCTGACTGGACGCTGACACACACACACACACACACACACACACACACACACACACACACTATCACACACACACACATATGTGGCCCTGACACGCTCTGCGCAGCGCTGACTGGACGCTGAAGATGTGGCAAGAAGGGCGAGAGCAGCCGTTGCTGACCTTCCAGTCATGCACCTACGAGGTGGGCATACAAATGAATTAGACATATTATAGAATATACGACACTACAGCACCACACACCACCCTTCGCTTTGAGCAGCCGTTGCTGACCTTCCAGTCATGCACCTACAAGGTAGGCAGTAGGCATGCTAATAAACTACTACAGATTCCCTAGTTTACACAACACTACAGCAGCACACACCACACTAACCTTTCAGTCATGCACCTAC
>Ga0307942_1000522_pt1:0-17500 | contig 27013 bp, 30 predicted proteins | sample OrgLakmetagen175_FD_201846 | JGI IMG/M metagenome (GOLD analysis project Ga0307942, IMG submission 201846) | Saline water microbial communities from Organic Lake, Antarctica - #175 | ecosystem: Environmental > Aquatic > Non-marine Saline and Alkaline > Saline | place: Antarctica: Organic... | reverse complement strand
GCTGTCTGGGGAAGGTGGATCTGCTAGTGGCTGGCGGTGCTGCTGAGGTACTCCCAGACCCCCTCAGTTGCCCCCTGCCACTTCGAAGAACCCACCTCCCTACATTAGTTTGTTGTTTGCGTTTTTGCAGCGATGGAAGTAACCAGCACAAAATCTGCTAGTGGCTGGAGGTGCTGCTGAGATACTCCCAGACCCCCTCAGCTGCCCCCTGCCACTTCTAAGAACCCACCTCCCTACATTAGTTTGTTGTTTGTGTTTTTGCAGCGATGGAAGTAACCAGCACAAAATCTGCTAGTGGCTGGCGGTGCTGCTGAGGTACTCCCAGACCCCCTCAGTTGCCCCCTGCCACTTCTAAGAACCCACCCTCCTTCATTGCTTGTCTGTTGCTTTTTAGTTCTCGCGGGGATGGAAGCAACCAAAACAGCATCCGCACGGTTTGAGGTAAACCTCATTGTTTCTGGGAAGCGGGGTAGAAAGAGCCACTTTGGTATAATCCTAGTTTCAGCTGTATCGAAAATCTGGAGATTTTCAATGGCCAGCCATTCGCTGCTACCTATATCCATGCAGACAAATAAGCAGGGTCATAGGGAGCCTGTCTTGTGAATGGCTTTGAATATCGTACTACATGTTAAATTGTGTCTCTCAGTAATCATATTTCTTATTTGCGTGTATTTGCATCCAGAAAGGATATGCAAGGCACTGTCTATACTAGTAAGGGCAGAGAGGGCAAGTTGGGTTTCTTGAGTGCTTACACCATACCGCATGCTTTTGGTAATACAGGGTTCCTATTCTGTACTTCATAATGATGCACTTGGTTTTAACAGGGACATAGGATGCTGTTAGGTAAGGGTTGCTCCATTGGCAGTGCCACTTTTGATTAGGGTCTGGTAGTATTCATGGTAGTTTGCTATGTTATTGGCATTTTCTAGTTTGTGGAGGGAATGCATGTGTGCTTGCAAGGTGTCATGGTAATGTGATAGGTACTGGAGCCTTAATGTAGGTGACTGAGTTGTGTTTGGGTGGTTTTGTATAATTCGGGGTTCTTTATATTCTTTTGCAAGCCAGTAGATGTTGTAGAAGGGATTTCCCTCAAGGCCAGCTTTGATGCAAATATCCGCAACGTCAAAGTAGGCTGTGATTGATTTTCTAATTAGAGTGTCAGCATAGTCATTGCCTAAAAAACCTATGTGGGATTTGACTTTGTGGAAATTAATGGGCGATGGTGACTGGTGGAGTGCTTTGGCAATAGATTGGAGGGTGTCTCCCTGGATGTGGTGGCGGTGGAGGTTTGGGTGTGAGAGCTGCTTTTTAATTTGGTGCATTGGGATTAGACTATCTGTGGCTATATGGGAGTAGCCGTGATTTATTGCGGCTGCCAAAGCTGTTAGCTCTGCACGTGAGATGGTACTGGTTATACCTACGCCTCTTAGGTTCACATGATAGGATACGTTTAAGCAAGGGTGGTATACACCTGATCCTGTGTCTTGCCCTTCTTTGTGTTTTTTAGTGACTGCCATCAGTGTAGGTCCAGTCCCTCCTTTTGTACTTTATGGATCAGGTTTGGGCTGAAGCTGTGTTGGGATCAGAGCTCTGAGGTGGGTCCAGGGTACTGTTTCAATCTTGAAGGCTTTGTGGGGTTTGATGAAGGTGGTCACTGGGTAGTTTTTTTACGTTAGTAAGGCCAGGAGATATTTTGATCTAAGTGCAGAGGATAGGGGGCGTTATGAATGTAATTGAATTCCCAATTTGCCTCAGGAATTTTTTTGGCAAGATATTTTATCCAGTTTCTGTTGCAAGCATTGAGGCAGTTTCTGCCTTTAGTATTCCACATGGTAATGGTGTGCATATCCCAATTGTGTTTGGGAAAGGGAGCCTGTATATTGTTCCAGAAGGGTATTTCTGCATTTTGGAGTGGGTCTGATGGTATGGAGCCCAAGAAATGGCATACCTATGTGCAGGAATATGCGGTAGAGCGATGCGTAGGGATTGGTGGTCATCCTTCTATTCCAGGAGGGAAGAAACATGAAGGTAGCTGTTGCCTCTGTGCTAAGGGCAGCAGAGTAAATTGCATTTCTTGTTGCTAAATACATGGTGTTTTCATGGTAAATGGGATGGCAATTAGAGAAACCAGTGAACTTGGAGGAGAAGGCGTTGCAGTTTGCCCCGAAAGCCTTGACCATAACCCCACACTCCCTCTATACTGGAGTGAACACCTAAGGAATAAGGCCTTCAAGGGGAGATTCCATTCTTTTATTTTTGTAGGGCAGTTATAATGTGTGGGGGGGGAAGCATACGTGAGAACGGGTTTTTAATCTTTTGGCTTGCATGTTTGGAGGTAGCAATATATTTGCGTGTGATGAGGCCTACAAGTTTTTATGCAGATTCATGGGGGGCGGGTGAATGCTGTCATGTAAGCCGCTGTATTTTGCCTTTTTAAAAGCCCTTTGTAGAATGTTGAGGCGCTCAGGGGTGAGCATGCCTTTGCATAAACCGTCTGTTGTAGATTGCAAGCTACTGTGGCAGTGTACACTTCTGAAAGTATAGGGTCGTCTGAGGGAGATTCGGTGTCGTTTCCTTGGTGCTTCATAAGATCAACGTCAGTGATCCAGTACTTGCAGCACCCAGTGGCTACAATGTCTGCTTGAGGGTTGGTGGGCTGGATGTCGAAATTGACTTTGTTCCGAAGTTTGATATCATAGGGCTGGTAGGAGTTTATTTCTTGGTTGGACGAGATCCCTTGTTGTCGAAGATCGTCATAATAAAGCGTGATTATGGCCTCAGTGGGTGTCATAGAGAAGGCCTTGTCTGTCTTGTACGTCCAGAGTTCTTGTTGGATGTGGGTAGTGTGCAAGGGGGTCAGGCTCATGCTAGGTAGGCAGTGGGTTACATCAAGGAGCTCGCATCTTCTTTTTCTCTGGGGTCAGGTTGGGTTATTGTGGATGTGGTAGAGTTTATGTTTTTTATCTGCTTTGTGAAGGGGTTGGTACTATTGTCTTGTGGGATGGAGGATGTAATTGTTTGTGTAGGAATCTGTGTTGCGGGTTGATTGTGGCAAGCGGTATGTGAGCGTGTAATGCGTTTGTCGGGTCGGGTATTGGTTGGTTGTTGGGTTGGATAATGGTTGGTCGTTCTGGAAGGGAATAAGTGTGAGGGAGCGGCAAGCTGGGTAGTAGGTGCGAGTTCAGACAAGCATTCGATGGCTGCAGTTTGGGGCGGATTGGGGATGGTAAAGACATTAAGCCTACAGAGTCATGGCATCTTTTTGTTATAGTGGTGTAATGTTTAATTTGTAATGAAGGACTCGTTTCTTCCTCTGCATCTGACGCTTGTTCTATGTAAGAAGCGTCTCTTTCAGTTTGTAGGTGGTTGTGTTTCTTGCACCTTTGCGTGTGGAGGTGCTGAGTTGTTTTAATTGTTATTAGTGACCTTAACTCCCCTTGCTCTCGGCTCTTAGTAGAACAACCCGCCTCTTGTTATCTAAACCTTTAGTTCACTGTACTCCTTTTGTGTCTCCCAAGTATAATTGGCTCGTAATATTGAGAGTGACGTGTTGGCGCAGCTGCGTTTCTGTATGGGAACTCTTTCTGCTCTTGGGTTGTGTTGGAGTTGGGTTTGGCGCACCAGTCATTGCAACAGCTTAGCTGCTTTTATCCTGGCTAACCCTTAGCTTCCCTAGTCTTTATGTTGAATGCCTCGCGGTGGTGTATCTAGGCCCGTTGCCTTTTTACTCTATACTAGCCGCTGTCTTCCTAAACCTTGTTTTTACGTAGGCACCAAAGTACGCAGGATTTCCTTCCTTCTTTCTTTCCCGTGCTTGACCTTCTCGTATACGTTTTGCCCTTCTTCTCATCAACCTGGCAATTGCCCCCCCTACTTTCATTTATTTCTTCCAGCCTGCCTCTCTTGCCCCTTTTAATTATCAACTTTCGTTTCAACCCCGTAGTAGGGAGTTTGCTATTACCCCCCTTGACCCATGTAATACGCCAACAACAAACTGTTGGTAGTGACAAATCGTGTGATTTGGTCACTTTGTTTTCCAGGTCTGGAGGTTTCTTTGCCTAGTCTCGTTCAATATAGCTGGGGAAGTCAGTTTATTGAAGAAAGCATTATCTGGTTTTGATATTGCGGTCTTCAATTAGCTCAGTAAATACTCAATGCTCAGCCAGATGGTTGACTAAACTTCTCAGCTCTGAGGAGGAAAGACGCGGCAACTGACTAGAGTATGTGTGGTATAGTATATGTCAGTGTGTTAAGCAAGTTGGATTTGAGAAACAGCAGAGAAAGATACAGAATCAAAGCAGAACTGCCAGCTTTCCCAGCCTTTGCTCAAAAGAGACTCGACCCTGGCTTGAATTCATTCGAATCACAGCAGAGCACTAGACTTTTTCTCTTTCTTTCTGAGCTTATGGATATATTTGTGGCTGGCCGAGACCAGTCAGCAGCCGATCAGCTAAACAACCTGGCTCAAGGTCACCCCCCATTGTAACCATTGTAACCATTGTTACATCTGAACTGAGAAAATATTAATGGCTGACCGAGAGCTGTGGCAGATGATCAGCGGGACGACCTGGAAAAAATGTACCCCCATTAAAGCCTTCAAATGAGGCAGGCTTATTGAGCAGGTCACAGAAAAAGCAAAGAAAAATACGCAATGCGGTAACACTTCGGTGTCAGATCAAATTACCGTCACTGCAAAGTATAAGGCTCAGCACAAGCAGCTATTATACTCTGTCACACGATTTGTCGCTCCTGACGATTGGGCGTGACATCCGCTATGGATTAGGAAAGACAAGGTCTCAAACAGCATGAAAAAAACGGTTTCTGATGTTTTAAAAGTGCTTAATAAAAAAATAAAAATGAAAACCCACATACCATAACCAAAGCCAAACCAAAATCCAAAAAGCTGTAAAATTACAAAATTGGACAAGACTTTGATCACTTGCAAAGTTGCATGAAGCAAAGGTGGAAAACGTCTAAAATCAAAACAAACACACGAAAAAAGAATTCAGAACAACTGTCCTGGTCATTGTAGTTTTCACGTGCCAAAATTAACACGAGGAACTCGCTGGTTAGCAATAGCGTTACACCTCAATATACAAACTGACGTCAAAAATGGGACCAAAGAGTTCTTGCAAAATTTCGAAAAAAGAGGGCAGGCCTTCTCATAGTGTTCATCCGTCCTCCCTCACACCTCACACTTTCTCTCTCTCTTAGCCACTTCTCACCTAAACTGCACGCTTCGCTCAAGGACCAAGATCAAGATCCCCTCAAAGCCAAACAACCACTCACTCTTACGTGCCTCCTATGATGCGCTCGACCCCTCCAGCCTTGCCCAATTACAAGCACTTTTCAAAATCCTCAGCCCCCTCTCCTTCCCCTTCCACCTTCGTAATCAAAACTTTCTGCAGCATTTGAGGGGACGCCCCTGAGGATGCAGGTGCCATGAACTCGTCCGTACACACCCCCTGCACACACACGTCTGTCAGGTAGCTCCTCTTGTTTTTGCGCTTGAGCTGCTCATTGCCCCGTTTGTATGCCAACACCTCCTTAAACTGCACTTGCTCTCCAACCTGTGAACAATGGGCACCGAGCGCAAGTGAACCTGTGCAAGTGAACCTGTGCAAGTGAGTCTGTGAACAGTGGGCACTGAGCGCAAGTGAACCTATGCAAGTGAGTCTGTGCAAGTGAGTCTGTGAACAGTGGGCACTGAGCGCAAGTTAACCTGTGCAAGTGAACCTGTGCAAGTGAGTCTGTGAACAGTGAATCTGTAAAAGTGGTCCTGTGCAAGTGAGTATGTGCAAGTGAACCTGTGCAAGTGAATCTGTGCAAGTGAACCTGTACAGGTGAATCTGTGAACAATGGGCACCGAGCGCAAGTAAACCTGTGAATAGTGGACACTGAACGCATGTGAACCTATGATTAGTGGACACCGAGCGCAAGTGAACCTATGATTAGTGGACACCGAGCGCAAGTGAACCTATGAATGCTGGACACCGAGCGCAAGTAAACCTGTGAACAGTGGGCACTGAGCGCAAGTGAACCTGTGCAAGTGAGTCTGTGCAAGTGAGTCTGTGAACAGTGAGTCTGTGAACAGTGGGCACTGAGCGCAAGTGAACCTGTGCAAGTGAGTCTGTGAACAGGGGGCACTGAGCGCAATTGAACCTGTGCAAGTGAATCTGTGCAAGTGCAACTGTGCAAGTGAATCTGTGAACAATGGGCACCGAGCGCAAGTGAACCTATGATGGTGGACACCAAGCGCAAGTGAACCTGTGAATAGTGAACACCGAATGCAAGTAAACATGTGCAAGTGAACCTGAAAAAGTGAACCTGTGAACAGTGGGCACCGAGCGCAAGTGGGTAAAGAGGTAAAAGTTGGATTAGATGGCTCACAGTTTGTCTCTGTGAAGTGGTACAAAAGGAATCCAGCAAGTCAATGAGGCTAGGAAAGCGCAAAGAAACTGCTGCGAAAAACAAGCACAAGTACCTGAATTTGCAGCACCCTGGCCTCCACACAAATGGCTTGTCCGACCTCAACAAACTGGGAGAAGGCTTGCTTCGTAGGCCCATTGTGTACGGAAATGACGGCCCAGTCACTGGACGCCGTGTTGTCGGTGCCTGCAGAATGAGTTGTTTAGATGTTTGCATGTGGATGCGTGCATGTTGGTGTGCATGCGTGTGTGAAAACGTGCGCCTGTGTGTGTGTGTGTGTGTGTGTTTGTGTGTGTGTGTGTGTGTGTGTGTGTGTGTGTGTGTGTGTGTGTGTGTGTGTGTCTCGTCCTACACCGCCCTGTATTTTATTACGCTTTGTGGTCCAGAAGGCACTATACCTCTTGAGCTCTGTTCCTCCAGAGCGACTGAGGCGCGAGGCACAAGATACCGTTTACACGGGTTTGGTCGAATTGCACCTGTGCCTCCAAGCTTTGTAGCCGGCTTATTGCTCAAAACAGTACGCCTCGTCATCATTTTGACCTTAGATTACCGTGCAATTGAATAAAGAATCGAATGGAGTTCTAAATTTAATTTGGTACACCTCTTTCCAAGGCACAAAATGTGTTAGGTAGTATAAAACACATTTAAACTACGTACCTTTAACGTACCTTATGGCCAATGACAGGGACAAAAGGAAGAGAGAGAGGCAAAGGAGAGAGAAATTGTTGATCAAGGATGCTGCCAATGAGCTTCTGGCTCTACATGAACAAGTTACTCAACTAGGTGAATGTCGTGTCCTCGTGCCCATGCCATGTGCAACGCACTGGGTAGCCTTTTGTCACACCTGCAACCCTCAAATGCCCAACTATTTGCGCTGCAGACCTTGTGAACTTCCAGCCTGAAACTGCGATCATCAACTGTCCCGGGTACAACTGTACGTAGCTTGCTGAGAAGTACAACGCCTTAAAGTAGCTCACCAAGCACACCTTGAGCTTGCTAACGCAATCTATTGCTTTATATTTGCGAGTGCAAAATACTTGTGTTAAGGTTGTATGTGGAGTTGGAGGTGTTGGAAAGGAGTTGAGAAAGTTCCTTTGCAAAGCCTTAGTCTGAAAGACAGACCCACACAAATACTGAGTTTAAACACACACACACACACACACACACACACACACACGCTGTTTGCACGCAGACTATGAGAAGCTCAACCTGTACCTGATTCGTAAACATGCCACCCACGCACAGGAGCAACCAGGTTAGAGAGAAACGAGTGCGTGCAAACTAAATTGAAGTTCATACCAGTATCCTCAATTCCTTCAAAGGACCAAGCCTCGTGTTTGTTGTTAGTAGGCAGCAGAGGACATGCTTTGCACTGTTATCTAACTGCTGTGTATGGAACTCCATTGTATGAGAAGCTAAATGCTTTTTGCAGACACATTTGTTCTCCTGTTTGAGCAGGACGTTAATAATAGGGCCCTTTTAAAAGTGGCCCACTGCACATGCCCACACTTGCACAGACCTGCATCACTGTTATTCAAAAGGATGAGAGCTCTCCCTATCTCTGCATCACTGTAAATCAAAGATGCGCACTGCCCAATCTCTGCGTAAACGTTGATCCTTTTTTGTTTACTGGCTGCAGCAACGGCCGCTGTTCAAATGTTACGCACAAATACACATTCACAAACATGCACGCGTGCAACCGGTACCTGGATAAAACAGTGCACGTGTGACTTTGCTGTTGTTGCTGCAGGCAGGTCCTTGAAACTAGGTAGGCTGTAACTGAATTTGCTGACTACCCTTTCACTACTATAAGAGGATATGGCACAAGTGCCCATGAAATATGCTTCAACCCGCGCTGACAACTCTTGTGTTCCAGGCATTCATGGCGGAGTCTTGCAAGTCCTGGAGCAGCACACGAATTGGCTGCTCAACTTCAGCGAGCAGATCATGACCCAGGACACCGCGTGGTCTGATTATGTGAGTGTTCCGTGCGTAGTGTTTACTTGCGGAGCTTAGGAAGCACCTCACGAGTTAGGTTGAGCGAACCATGACAGGATCCTAACGTGTGTGTTCTGTGCGTAGTGTTTACTTGCGGAGCTTAGGAAGCACCTCACGAGTTAGGTTGAGCAAACCATGACAGGATCCTAACGTGAGTGTTCTGTGCGTAGTGTTTACTTGCGGAGCTTAGGAAGCACCTCACGAGTCAGGGTGAGCGAACCATGACAGGATCCTAATCTTAACGCCACACGGTCTGCTGGCTGGTCGTGTCAAATTGCCCTTGTTTTTCACCACTTTCTATGCTATAAAATGTGCGAAATTTGGGAATGTGTCACATTCCCAAATTTTCCACATCAGAGCTTGTAGTTAGGTAGTAAGAAACAAATCATGACGCAGGTCACTGCACGCTCCTTCTTCATTCAATTTGCCTCCTTAGTTGAGTCACAGTTTGTCCTCTGCACAGCTTAGGGCGACAACCATTTACGGGTGCAGCCATCCATGACAGAGCGAGCCGTAACGCATGTTGCACTGTGTGGTTGCACTGTGTGGTTGCACTGTGTGGTTGCACTGAGTGGTTGCACTGTGTGGTTGCACTCTGTGGTTGCACTGAGTGGTTGCACTCTGTGGTTGCACTGTGTGGTTGCACTGAGTGGTTGCACTGTGTGGTTGCACTGATTGGTTGCACTCTGTGGTTGCACTGTGTGGTTGCACTGTGTGGTTGCACTCTGTGGTTGCACTGTGTGGTTGCACTCTGTGGTTGCACTGTGTGGTTGCACTCTGTGGTTGCACTGTGTGGTTGCACTGATTGGTTGCACTGATTGGTTGCACTGATTGGTTGCACTCTGTGGTTGCACTGTGTGGTTGCACTCTGTGGTTGTACTGTGTGGTTGCACTCTGTGGTTGCACTGTGTGGTTGCACTCTGTGGTTGCACTGTGTGGTTGCACTGTGTGGTTGCACTCTGTGGTTGTACTGTGTGGTTGCACTCTGTGGTTGCACTGAGTGGTTGCACTGAGTGGTTGCACTCTGTGGTTGCACTGAGTGGTTGCACTGTGTGGTTGCACTGAGTGGTTGCACTGTGTGGTTGCACTGTGTGGTTGCACTATTGTGGTTGCACTGTGTGGTTGCACTGTGCGGTTGCACTGAGTGGTTGCACTGAGTGGTTGCACTAAGTGGTTGCACTGTGTGGTTGCACTGTGTGGTTGCACTCTGTGGTTGGAAACGCTGGTGTGGTTGGATAAGGTGAGTGTCTGGTGTGGTTATGCAAAGTCTAGAGAAAGCTACTGATCATTCGCTCCAAGGGTATCTGTTCTGAATGTGGTCCGTGCTCCGGTCCACTTCTTAAGGTCGCGGGGTCAAAGCCGCCTGGCAGCTGTGATCTGATGAAGATCCTAGAGGTCCAGCCTAGTGGCCCGTGGTCAGGCCTGACTCTTTGGGTCGCGGGATCGAATCCGTCTGGTAGCTGAGTATTTTGCTGTTCAACAGCAGCGTTCCTGTTTTTTAATCCATGCTAGCATATCTGTTTATAGATGATGGTGTTGTATTATCACCACTTGCGTGTTACTATCACCACTTGCGTGTATTATTATCACCACTTGCGTGTGTTATTATCACCACTTGCGTGTTACTATCACCACTTGCGTGTATTATTATCACCACTTGCGTGTAATATTATCACCACTTGCGTGTATCATAATCACCACTTGCGTGTATTATTATCACCACTTGCGTGTATTATTATCACCACTTGCGTGTATTATTATCACCACTTGCGTGTATTATTATCACCACTTGCGTGTATCATAATCACCACTTGCGTGTATTATAATCACCACTTGCGTGTATTATTATCACCACTTGCGTGTATTATCATCACCACTTGCGTGTATTATTATCACCACTTGCATGATGGTGTTGTGTTATCACCACTTGCGTGTACGATTTTTGTTTCTCCCGGCCAAGCCTCCAACCCTCCCAGTCACACTGTTTATTCCTGTATATATACATACATACATATACACACACATACATATACACACACATACATATACACATAATACATACATATACACACACATGTATATACACACGTGGAGTTCCTTGGCACGATTTTTTCCAACCCTAGTTATTCCTCTCTCTTGTGGTGGTGGTGGAGTTAACAACTACACGTACATCACAGGCACTCAATGTGTCCTAGTCCTAGCGCTTGTGTATACGTGAATGTACGTGTATATGTATGTGTGTGTGTATGTATGTCTATATGTATGTACATGTGTATGTATATATGAGCATGTATGTATGTATTTGTATATATCTAATGTTCTCCAGCCCCCAACCCCGCATCACCTTATAGTTACTCCGTGGCGTGTGTATGGTGCAGGTATAATTAGAGCTGCCCAGATTTATACATTTATAGGTACCGTACGAAAGTATACCACCGCCCCCTAATTATTGTTCTCAGTGTTGTGCACATACGGCGTCAATCAGAAATGGCACCATAAATTACGGTGCTTAAATGACGTCTACGTCACATAACCGTAATTAACGGTGAAATTCATACTGACGGTGAGAAATCGTAAGTAACGGTGCGGCGTCAGGTACTCAGTGGCTCAGAGTGCCAACTCAAGCTCCGATTTCCCCACAAACAAAATTTGCGATTTGCGATTTGCGATATAAATATAAAATGTCCTTTGGTGGGGGCGGTGACGGGGCGGTGGTTTAATATTTATACTTATTTCCAAAAGAGGCGGTTGCGGGGCGGTAGCGGAAGTTAACGATTTTGAGCCTTGCGAGCGATGAGTGGTCAGGAAGCCTTCCGATGAGTGGTCAGGATTCCCGACTCACCTTCCCTGCACTCCCTGACCCCCCAGCCCCAGCTCCGCCTGCTCCTTCCCCTGCACCCCGAGCCCCAGCCCCAGCCCCGCCTGCAATTGCACATTTGGACCATGGAATATTTAAGTTTGACAGGGTGGGCGGTGGATTCATGGATGTACGGTATATACAGTGTACATTGTACATACAATCTATGTTTAGCAAAACACCACCATACATACATGGTCATATGTACATTGTACATACAATCTATGTTTAGCAAAACACCACCATACAAATATGGTCATATACACATTGTACATACAATCTATGTTTAGCAAAACACCACCATACATATATGGTCATATACAGGGTTGGCCAGAACCACACATATACGTCGTACCATACATGCGGCATTTTGTCTGGAGAAACGCCACATTTAATACGGTCATATACGGTGCATGTATATGGTTCTGGCCAACCCTAGTCGTATATGTTTAGATACACGGCTCTGGCCAACTCTGGGTGTCATGCCTACAAGCTGCATCTGCATCTGCATAGTAACCATTCCTGATGCTGATAGCCTGCCTCTCAACTTCCAGTTCTTGTGATGTGGGCACGCTAGTGTGATCACAAGCCTCATTTTCTATACACTTTTCTCTTTTACTATACATCAGCCTCATGTTTCCTCTAGCTTCTGTTTCTTTTGTTTAGCCAGGTGTAGTTTCAGGCTTTTTCCAAACTTCCGCTGAGATGCCCTTCGAGGCATATATAGTGATGTAACCTTACCTTACCTTACCTTACAAGCCTCTTTGAGCTCCTTGCGGCAACTGTTTTCTCCCCTCGTTTTCTACAGATGTCTGATGTGCTGCAGCGCGCGCGCACACATTCACACACACACACACATACACAGTACTTTGGTTTCCACAGTCATCTGTTTACTAGCAGCATCTTAATACCTCCCTACTCCATTGCAGGTATCTGACGTGCTGCAGCGTCTCCATATGGTCTCTCTTCTGGCAGAAGGCAGAGGTGAGATGCTGTAGTCCAGTACACATTTCTGGGATCCGTCGCGTATGTGTGCATAAGGAGGTAGTCCGACTTGCTGAAATTTAGTTTCATTCCATATTTTTTGGAATTTGTCGTGCATTTGTGCAAAACGCGACGCAGAGGTGTTCAAGTTACTGAGGTCTTCTGGCTGGAATCTCACACTACGGAGGTGTGTGTGTGTGTCTGTGTGTGTGTGTTGTGTGTGTGTGTTTGTGTGTTTGTGTGTGTGTGTGTGTATGTGTGTGTGTGTGTGTGCGTGTGTGTGTGTGTGTGTTTGTGTGTGCATGTGTGTGTGTGTGTCTCATCACGTCTGTTACTTAACCAGCCACAGTGCACGTTCAACGTACAAAGGCAGCCGTCATCATATATCTGATTGAAACGTAAAAAGGCCCAACAGGACCTCAACACGGCAGCTGGATGATCATCTGCATGAGGTTGGCCAGAACCGTATATGTACACCGTATATGACCGTATGTATAGTAATTTACCTGCTAACAATACCGTATATATACACCGTATATATGTATGTAAGTATGGTTTTTGCCAACCCTAAATTTACACAGTCCGCACTACGATCGTGCACAATCCGCATAACAGCCACACATTTGCTTGCTGACATATGCAAGGATGCTTCTTTGCATAAACACTATGCACACACAGGCACACACGCACGCTCACACATACATACAAGGTTTGCAAGGTATACAAGGAAAACGCCTCAAGAAGTATGACTGCTCGCCTGTACGTAAAGCAAAACAAGGAAAATATGGGTTATTTTCGTGGTGCAGAAAAGCAGGCACATCCTGAGTTCTGCCTGTGAAAATGAGAACGCTTACTTCCTGCAGAGAGAAATCATCTGGGGGTGTGTGCAATGTAAGAGATCATATTTTCATCCTGGACATCACACACACACACACACACAGACACACACACAAACACACACACAAGCAGGTCCTGTGTGGCTGGAGATCAACCAACGCAGCCCCACAGAAGCTTCAGGGGTGGTGGAGGATGAAATAGCTCTTCTAAAGGCTGAGGTGGAGCGGTCGTCCACGATGCTAGAAGTAATTCAGCAGCTAGAAGCTGAACGCTTGGTGCGCCGTCACAAAGGTGTGTGTGCGCATGTGTGTGTATGTGTGTGTGTGTGTGGTTGTGTGTGTGTGTGTGAGTGTGTGTGTGTGTGTGGTTGTGTGTGTGTGTGCATGTGTGTGTGTGTGTGTGTGTGGTGTGTGTGTGTGTGTGTGTATGTATGTGTGTGTGTTTGTGTGTGTGTGTGTGTGTGTGTGTTTAGCATGCACACATTTAGGACAGAAATGGGGCTTTCCACGAGGCTGGAAGCTACCCAGCAGCTTGTATGTCTGTCTGAGCGCAAGCTTTGTATATATTGAACACAATGGCCATAACGGTGTACGTGCATGTTTGAAGCGTGAGGATGCGGTCAGGTCACTCCATGTGAAAATTTGAAGCAAGATTTGAGCAATCCATCAATTATTTTGCTGTGCGGCAAAAGCTGGAGTGCACCAATGAAACTGAATATACCGTACATTAAGAATTAAGAATATCACCGCCCTTAATTAATGTTTATTTGGAGGGGCGGTGATCAAATAGTTTTTGTAAAAAATTCAATTTTCTTAATTTTTTGGGCCGAAATTTTTCGTTTCAAGGCGGGGTGACAGTGAGAGAAATAGCCGCTATAATCAAAGTTTGCATAGTTTTGTGTTACAGTTCTTATAGTTTCAAAACCAACCTCATAGTTTTGGTCCCCTAACCCCCTAATCCTAATCCTAACCCCAACCTTAACCCTAACCCTAACCCTAAACCCTGAAACTATGGCCCTAACCCCTAAAACTTTGAGGTTGAATGAAAAACTGTAGCCAAAACTATGAGAACTATAGGTATAGCAGCTGTAATAGGACAGTGAGTACATGTACGTACGGTAAAGCAGATCATATGGTTGACCAGAATTTTGCAGCCAAATCGTAACAACTGCATTGATTTGTATGCAAGAATTTTGCATGCTGACTCAGTGGTTATGGCCTGACTTATTTCTAATTGGCTTTTGTACTCTACCTATCTGCATTTGTACGTAGGGTTGGCCAGAACCGTATATATACACCGTATATGACCGTATATTTGGTGATTTCCCTGCCAAAAATACCGTATATACACCGTATATATATGGTTCTGGCCAACCCTGTTTGTACGCCATACCGCTTTGCTGCCTTGTACGCAATATTGTTGATATGCTTGAAAGCTGAGGTCCTCGCAGCTTTGCTGCGTTTGCACGGCATACAGCTTGCTCCCATGTCCTCTCCTCGAAAAGCTTGTTTCTGTTCAAGTCCTCTCTTCGAAAAGCGTGTTCCTGTTCAAGTCCTCTCCTCGAAAAGCGTGTTCCTGTTCAAGTCCTCTCCTCGAAAAGCGTGTTCCTGTTCAAGTCCTCTCCTTGAAAAGCGTGTTTTTGTTCAAGTCCTCTCCCCAAAAAGCGTGTTCCTGTTCAATGTGTAGCATTACTACAAGAAACGCTTTAGACATCATCAACAAGCAGCCAAAAAGGACACATACTGCACCGGTGGCCAAGCAGAAAAAAGAGACGGATGACAAAGCAGGAAACACTCAGTTTAACACCATTGAGATTGAGATGCATACTTTTCTTTACTGTTATTTATATTGTAGCCTGTGTGATCAAGGGGTGAGGGTAAGCAATCAATTCATATCACCTGTACACTATATCATCCGTACAACCTGTACGCTGCCTCACAACACCGCTGGCCATTGTTAAAGCAGAGGGCCCTTTTCAATGGAAGCAATTAACCTATAAACCCACACAGGCCTGTACGCTGCCTCACAACATCGCTGGCCCTTGTTAAAACAGAGGGCTCTTTTCAACGGAAGGAACCAACTCGAAAAATTTCCACACCTGTACACTGCCTCACATCACCGCTGGCCCTTATTAAAGCAGAGGGCCCTTTCCAATGGAAGCAACTGACTTAAAAACCCACACAGGCCTGTACGCTGCCTCACAACACCGCTGGCCCTTGTTAAAACAGAGGGCTCTTTTCAACGGAAAGAACCAACTCGAAAATTCTCCACACCTGTACGCTGCCTCACAACACCGCTGGCCCTTGTTAGAGCAGAGGGCCCTTTCCAATGGAAGCAACTGACTTAAAAACCCACACAGGCCTGTACGCTGCCTCACAACACCGCTGGCCTGCATTAGAGCAGAGGGCCCTGCAAGAAGAGATGGGCATGGAGGAGGAGAGTGCTCTTGAGGTATGTGTGTGTAAGTGTGTGAGGTCACGTATGTGCGTGTGTGTGCATGTGCGTGTGCGTGTGTGTGTGTGTGCTTGCTGTGTGTATGTGTGTGTGTGTGTGTGTGTGTGTGTGTGTGCGTGTGTGTGTGTGCGTGTGCGTGTGTGTGTGTGTATGTGTGTGTATGTGTGTATGTGACTGTTTGTGTGCTAAAATGTGTGTATTTGTGTGGGTGTTATAAACTGCGTGTGGTTTGGTTTGCATGCCTGCGGGATTGCATGGTGTGTGTTGTGATTCTGCAGCAGGATTGTGTTAAACCTATGACCTATCATGTAAGACTACGGTTGGCCAGAATCGTATATATGCACCGTATATGACCGTATATACAGTGATTTCCCTGCCAAAAATACCGTATTTACACCGTATATATATGGTTCTGGCCAACCCTATGTAAGACGTTGCAAACTGCTTTTTAATAAGTGGACCAGCGCAAACCTCCAGGCATAAGTGCCCTGGATTGTTCCATATGGCTCTGTATCATGTGTATCATATGTATCATCATTTGTATCATGTGTATTGTTCCATATGGCTGTTTATCTTGTGTATCATGTGTATCATCATTTGTATCATGTGTATCATGTGGATTGTTCCATGTGGCTGTGTATAATGTGTATCATTATGTGTGTCATGTGGATCATGTGTATCATGTAGATTGTCCCACATGGCTGTGTATCATGTGTATCATGTGTATCATGTGTATCATTATGTGTGTCATGTGGATTGTTCCACATGGCTGTGTATCATGTCCGCAGGAGGAGGAGGAGGAGGATTTTGGATGTGTATGGATTGATCCATATGGATGTGTATGGATTGTTCAAATGGATGTGTATGGATTGTTTCATATGGCTGTGTATCATGTCCGCAGGAGGAGGAGGAGGAGGAGGATTTTGGAGCCGACTTTGAGGGCTTCAGCACTGGAGAGGAGGAGGAGGCCGCTAAGGTGGGTGCTTGGTGGGTGCACTTGCTTGGTGGGTGCACTTGCTTGGTGGGTGCTTGTTGATGCGTGGTGGGTGCTTGGTGCAGTTGGTGGGTGCTCTTGCTGGTGGGTGCTTGGTGGGTGCACTTGCTTGGTGGGTGCTTGGTGCAGTTGGTGGGTGCTTGGTGCAGTTGGTGGGTGCACTTGCTTTGGTGGGTGCTTGGTGCAATTGGTAGGTGGTGGGGAAGTTGGTGGGTGCTTGGTGCTAAGGTGGTGGGGCAGTTGGTGGGTGCACTTGCTTGGTGGGTGCACTTGCTTGTTGGGTGCTTGATGCAGTTGGTAGGTGCTTGGTGCAGTTGGTGGGTGCTCTTGCTTTGGTGGGTGCACTTGCTTGTTGGGTGCTTGGTGCAATTGGTAGGTGGTGGGGCAGTTGGTGGGTGCTTGGTGCAAAGGTGGTGGAGCAGTTGGTGGGTGCACTTGCTTGGTGGGTTGACTTGCTTGGTGGGTGCTTGGTGCAGTTGGTGTTGCATGGTGCAAAGGTGGTTGCACTTGCTGTGGTTGGTGCTTGGTAGGTGGTGGGGCAATTTGTGGGTGCTTGGTGCTTGGTGGGTGCTTGGTGCAGTTGGTGGGTGCACTTGCTTGGTGGGTGCTATGGTAGGTGGTGGGGCAGTTGGTGGGTGCACTTGCTTGGTGGGTGCTTGATGCTTCTGTGCGTGTGAGTGTGAGCAAGGAAGGTTGGACAGTTTATTGGATGATCTAGCACTGGAGTAGGATGCTTCAAGGTTAGGGTTGGCCAGAACCGTATAAATACACCGTATATGACCGTATATTTGGTGATCTCCCTGCCGAAAATACCGTATATACACCGTATATATATGGTTCTGGCCAACCCTAATCAAGGTCTGTATGTTTGTGGTGGTTGTGGAATTTTAACGGGGGGGACTTACGAAGGAGGCATGTTTTAGGTGGTTTTAGAAATTTAACGGGGG
>Ga0307942_1000521_pt1 | contig 27014 bp, 22 predicted proteins | sample OrgLakmetagen175_FD_201846 | JGI IMG/M metagenome (GOLD analysis project Ga0307942, IMG submission 201846) | Saline water microbial communities from Organic Lake, Antarctica - #175 | ecosystem: Environmental > Aquatic > Non-marine Saline and Alkaline > Saline | place: Antarctica: Organic Lake... | reverse complement strand
GGCCTTCAGAATTTTACTGGGCCACTTTCACGAAATACTAAAATTATTATTGGAATCTTTAGCTTAAGCCCAGTCGACTGGCACCCTTGTTGGGTGATTTGATTAAAGGGGGGGGGTCTGGGTGCCTGGTCATAGAAATGCATGGAATGTCCCCAAGTAGGCCGCGGAGGTGTGTTCAGGCAAATTATCAGCAATTGATTCCAAACTTGCAGTTTACGTGTTGCATTATGCATAAGTTGCATGATTGAAGTAAAAAATGCTTTGGCAAGGGTTTTGGCTGGAGTTGTGCACTAAACAGGTGGTCAGTGCAAGAGCGTGCGCAAACCAGTTTTTGCCCTGTAGCTCGTCAGGTATTGCATTATTTGGAATGAAAACTGTGCAGGCAGATAGCTGCTTAAATTCTGAGCAGATTGCCACATTTTTATTAATGTGAGGGGTCAGGAAGGGGTGTTGGGGGGGGGGGGGCATTTTGGGCCGGAGGTTCAAAAAATGCACATGAATGTCATGAATTGTTTTTTCCCCTACCTACCTATTCTCTCCACATGGCCTTGCCTGTACCGACACTCTTGTTGTGATGGCCATGCAAACACTCAATATTATTATTGCGCTGGCGTGTCGACACTCTTGATCTGTGTTTTGAGGTGCCTTTGGTGTGGTAGTAGGGTTGGCCAGGACCGTACATATACACCGTATATGACCGTATATTTGGTGATGTTCCTGCCAATAATACCGTCTAGGTATACACCGTATATATATGGTTCTGGCCAACCCTATGCGGTAGCCATGCCTAAGCTCAATATTATTATTACACCGGCGTGATGACATTCTTGATCTGTGTTTCGATGTGCACGTGCCAGTGTTTCTGGTGCTACAGGCGATACACGAGCTGTTGAGGAACGGGCGCACAGCAACCCAGCGTGATCTGTACTACAAGCTACAGCGCCCTCCGGTGGTCGCCTCTGCCAAGGACATCGATGCAGCCATCCAGGTGTGGTGGCCTTAGACCTCCCCATATGTGTATTGGCCTTGGACCTCCCCATATGTGTATTGGCCTTGGACCTCCCCATATGTGTATTGGCCTTGGACCTCCCCATATGTGTATTGGCCTTGGACCTCCCTATATGTGTATTGGCCTTGGACCTCCCCATATGTGTATTGGCCTTGGACCTCTCCAATCATACTTGATTGCTGTCACAATGCCAATGCGGTGGCTGCTTTTCGTCGGCATGAAAATTTGCCTCTGCAAAGAATGTCGATGCAGCCGTCCAGGTTAGTTTGCCCACACGCGGATTTTTGACTGATCCTGCCAATTAAAACGACGCAGCGAACAAAATGAGGCTGTGTGTTTTGCCTCCCCTCTTACACTACAACATCAGCACTTCAATTTGCAGTGCAAATGCACAGAGTCGCACACCCTTTCCAGTACTAGGTACCTATGTTTCCAGTACTACCAGTCTTTCCAGTACCACCGTCCCTTTCCAGTACTACCTTGAAGAGAAGTAAGCTTCAGGCCAAGCTTGCGACCTTCATGATCCCCGTCACATTTTCCTCTCTTTTCAGTGGTGAAAGGGTTTCACAGTACTCAATACCAAAGTGGCTCCTTTTCCTTACTTCATGTGGGGAGTGGTCGTCACTGCCTGTGTAGTGACACGCACTGCTGGCACCTGTAATGTACACAGTGAGGCACATACACACGCGTGCGTTCACTGAGGACAGAATATAATACATCCAAGCTGCGCCATGGCCATGCCTCTATTCAGCTGTATTTTGCACATCGACCATGCACACATGCACACACACATACACACACATGCATGCTCTCATGCTCATGGCAATGTGGCGATGCTAATGCGCAATTTACATAAATAGTACATACACACCCACACCCCACACACGTCGTAAGACGTGTCTAGCATCCTGGCTGTGCATGCATGCCTCGTGCCTCTTTGGGTGTGACCTGTGCATTGCACACGCGCACACACACACACACATATGCACATACATAGCACACATGCACACACACACGTGCATTATCGTAGGACGTGTCTCGCATCCTGGCGGTGCCTCGTGCCTCTTTGGGTGTGACCTGTGCATCACACACGCGCACACACACACACATATGCACATACATAGCACACACGCACACACACACGTGCATTATCGTAGGATGTGTCTCGCATCCTGGCGGTGCCTCGTGCCTCTTTGGGTGTGACCTGTGCATCACGCGGGGCTGTGGTTGGCAGGGCCTACGTGCGTGATACGCCAGCTAGCCCTTGGCAGGACTGCACGGCATGTGGTGTGTGGATTTCCTGGCAGGTTCTGTGTGTGTTTGGGTTGCAGGTGTGCGTGATACGCCAGCTAGTCCTTGGCAGCACTGCACGGCATGTGGTGTGTGGATTTCCTGGCAGGATCGGTGTGTGTGTGTTTAGGTTGCGAGTGTGTGTGTGATACACCAGCTAGCCCTTGGCAGGACTGCACGGCATGTGGTGTGTGGATTTCCTGGCAGGATCTGTGTGTGTTTAGGTTGCAAGTGTGCGTGATACGCCAGCTAGTCCTTGGCAGCACTGCACGGCATGTGGTGTGTGGATATCCTGGCAGGTTCTGTGTGTGTTTAGGTTGCAAGTGTGCGTGATACGCCAGCTAGTCCTTGGCAGCACTGCACGGCATGTGGTGTGTGGATTTCCTGGCAGGGTCTGTGTGTGTTTAGGTTGCAAGTGTGTGTGATATACCAGCTAGCCCTTGGCAGGACTGCACGGCATGTGGTGTGTGGATTTCCTAGCAGGATGTGTGTGTGTTTTGGTTGCAAGTGTGCGTGATACGCCAGCTAGTCCTTGGCAGTACTGCACGGCGTTTGGTGTGCGGAATTCCTGGCAGGATCTGTGTGTGTGTGTTTAGGTTGTGAGTGTGTTCGTGATACGCCAGCTAGTCCTTGGCAGTACTGCACGGCATGTGGTGTGTGGACTTCCTGGCAGGATCTGTGTGTGTTCATGTTGCGAGTGTGTGTGTGTGTGTGATACACCAGCTAGCCCTTGGTAGGACTGCATGGCATGTGGTGTGTAATTGTTTTGCTAGTAGATGTGTGTTCTTATGCATGTGTGCGGGACACGCTTGCTGATTACCCCTGGGGGCTCTGGCTTGTTGAGAGCTTTAATTTGGAGTTGTTGTACACTAATTCTTGTCACACACCAAATCTTGTTGCACACTAAATCTTGTTGCACACTAAAATCTTGTTGCACACTAAAATCTTGTTGCACACTAAATCTTGTTGCACACTAAGATCTTGTCACAAAGTCATGTCAGCTGAGGCGAGGCCAGGCACCAAAGGGCGGTCTGTGGTGCCGCTGCTCGCACATGTGCATTTTTTACTCTGCCTGTGTTTTTGTTGCTCTGCAGGAACAGGAGGGAAGGCCATTCCTGGAGACATTGCTGCCATTGACAGCATCAGCTTCCAAACAAATGCCAGGTGTAACACACACACACACGCAGACAAATGCACAGCAGCTGTTTGCTACTACAAATAATAAGTGGCAACAAAGGACAACGTTAATAAGTGGCAACAGAGATTTTATATTGCAGATCCTTTTAGGGTAGCTCGATTCTTGTGTTGTCAAGCGCTACTCTGTCATGCAATCCTGATGACTGTTGGGTACCTAAACGCACGCGGGCAATACTTTCCTGCGCCCTGCGTTGCAGCTACCTCTTGATTATTGAGAAGGATGCGGTGTTCCAAAGGTGAGCCACCGAATGCACTCTGGCATTGTAAAGTGTGAGTGAGGCTGTGCTTAATAAGCAACGCAGCTACGTCTTGGTCGTTGAGAAGGATGCGGTGTTTCAAAGGCCAAAGATGAGTCGGTCATTATGCCCAGGCGCAGGCCGCCGAGAATTTGGAGCATTTCTGCATCTACCTATATTATAATACACAGGCATGACCTGTGTGCTTGGGGTATTGCTATATGGCATGGCTATAGGCGCACCTTCAACAACGCTCAAAAGCTCATACCCACAATGCGCACACGCGCACACATACATGCAAACACACACACACACACACAACACACACACACACACACACACACTCACAGGTTGAGCCAAGATCGCTTGTATGACACGCTGCCTGTGATCATGGTCACTGCAAGGGGGCACCCAGATCTGGCCACACGAGCATTTTGCTCAAAGCTTGTGGTAAGATGGCACAGCTTCCTACGACTCTCTGTGAATGGACATGAATTTAAATCCTTGCCTGCTGTGCTGCAAGACCTGTTATTAATCTCGGCACTCATTCCGGCTACTTCTGGGTGAACCTGCAGCACAGGCTGATCATGCGCGCACTAAAATAGTGTAGTGTACACGTGAACCTGCAGCACAGGCTAATTATGCGTGCACTAAAATAGTGTGTATACGCGGTAGTTTTTAAAGGCTGATTATGCGCGCACTAAAATAGTGTGTACGCGTGGTGATGTTTACTCACTAACAGGTTGGTTATGCACGCACTGAAATAGTGTACACGTAGTATAGTTTAAGCAATTATACTAGCGCTGGACAAGGGATAACACCTGAATGGCTCTTTCTAAACAACACATGGTGCATGATGTAGGGAGTGGATCATGAACCTCTGAGTGGCTCTTTTAGAACAACACATGGTGCACTTTGGGGGGGGGGGGTCACTTGGTCGAGAAAGTAAGTTACACAAGAGGTGTGAATGCAGGCACTGATGCAGGTGTGGTTGCATCGAGTCTTGATCGAGGAAGGGGTGACTTTAGATATATCTCTGTCAGGCCGTAGCATGAAGCATTCCCTACAGGCTGTGGTCTCAAGCACTACCGACTGTGGCTTCAAGCATCATTTTGCCACCTCTTTGAAGGATCCTGGCTTCATGACCACGGGCTTTGGGGCAGTCCATCTCTTTTTTACTCGCCGAGCTTCGAAAAAGCCCGCCACTCAAGGCAAAACGACGACATGGCTGCTGATCTACGCACTTAACAGAGAGTCCTCTGCTCACAATGCTGGGCGTCGTAGGATTCCACTCAAAATTGAATATGTTCAGTATTCACATCGACAGAAAAGTAGGGTCAGAGCGATTGGCACCGTGGCTCCTGACCTGTGCTCTTAAATTCACAGAACTCCCTCCTGCTCACAGTTCACAGTGCTGGAACTTTAAGGGTTTCACTCCATTCTTGCAGTCAATCATCTATTGTTCTCGTCAGAGGGGGAAAACACACTTAGGAAGACACAAATCCTGCTCTGTGCTCCCAGGATAACTTCCCGCTCACGGTGCTGGGCTTTGTGGACTACAACCCTGCGGGTGTCATCATCCTGCGGACGTACAAATTTGGCAGCCAGCGCTCAGGCTTGGAAAGTCCTAGGTGAGCTGCGCCGAGTCTGTGAGTAGTGGCAGGTTGCGGGATCGACAAGGTAAGGAGAACCGATGAAAAGCCAGTGGAAACGTCGTCTGCACTGATCGAAATCAGCATGCATGGGGATCAAGGAGCAACTAGCTGGTGCGTGCTCACACTAGTTAGGGCCCTGCACAATCCATATAATACGTTTCATGGGTTTTCATTTACTAGTATTGGAGGGAGCTCTCTTTTTTTGCGCACATGCTTACTGTTTACAAAGGGTTAGATATCAAGTAAAACCAGCCAGGCTCGCGCCTGTGCCCCACAATCAGACTAAGGCCCTTTAGGGGGATATTGTTACCAATGAGAGCAGCCGTGGATGCACTAGTTTCTATTTTTTGAAGCCTTTGGTCCACCTATATGCTCAGTGGGGCACTAGCTAAAATAAGGACTGGCAGTTTTTAGCGAAGATGATCGCAACTCCTCTTCGTGGCTATTTGGTGCTCGGTACCCCAAATTGGCTCCCTCTACCTTATTTGGTGCGGGAGTGGTGGTATTGCCACGTATTTTATTAGAGCCTTTTCAAACAGTCATTCCGTGAAGCTTCCTGTTAAAATAATTGAACTGTTTAGACAGGACCTGTAGACACTTTCAGTTATACTCCTATATTTGCTTGCTTTCTTTCTCCTTTTTTACTTTTTATTCTTATCCTGGTCTCCTTTCAAAACGTGCCATTGTGCTTTCACATGCATCCCATTCCCAGTTTCTACATTTTGTCTTCAATCTTTTGCTCTGATGCTTGCTTGATGCTTGCTTAATGCTTGCGCAGGTACGCCATGCCCTCCTTGTGATAACTGGGGCTGCACTCCAGCTGGCTCGCATACGTGACTTGACTATGATTTTCACACTTGCTTGCGCAGGTACGCCATGCCCTCCTTGTGATAACTGGGGCTGCACTCCAGCTGGCTCGCACACGTGACTTGACTATGATTTTCACACTTGCTTGCGCAGGTACGCCATGCCCTCCTTGTGATAACTGGGGCTGCACTCCAGCTGGCTCGCATACGTGACTTGACTATGATTTTCACACTTGCTTGCGCAGGTACGCCATGCCCTCCTTGCAGTGGCTGGGGCTGCACTCCAGCTGGCTGGCAGATGTGACTGTGGAGCACCTGCAGCAGTTGACGCCACGAGATCGGTCTTTGCTACCCAACCTAAAGGCGTCATTTTCCACGGGTAAGAGGACCACTTGATCTGATTTTATGTCAGATGGGCTGACCATAACTGTATGTGCACGTTCATTATCAATGTGCATACATGCTTACCACTTGCCCTGCAATATGATTTTAAACCAGTTTTTTCGACTTTAATGCTTAAACGCCTCGTCCATACGAGCGTTTTGGAGGGAGCACCTCCAGCACCTGATGCGTGTGGTCGGTCCTTGCAACCCAACCTGAGGGCCTCATTTTCACACGCAAGAGGACCACTTGATCTGATTTTACGTCAGATTGGCTGACCATGACTGTATGTGCACGTTCATTATCAATGTGCATACATGTTTACCATTTGCCCTGCAATATGAATTTTAACCACCAAACAAAGGCCTCAGTTTTAAAAGGTCAGAGAGACAGCTTGTATTTTGAAATGGCCTGGCTAATATTATAACTTTATAACAATATGAACCGATCTTGTATACCTCGACACTATTTTTTTATTTGCTGTCTAGCCTGTAGACCTCATTCTTCACCAACATAAAGGGGGGATAAGAAAAAGAACAACAATGCATTACTTTGATCCTCGACCAGCGTGGATTAAAAAAGGTCATTTGTTCTGGGTTCTGCTCCAGAACTTAATGAATGTAGGGAACTAAAACATTGCACGGATTAGGTAAAGCACAAAGCTCAGTCTACTTTGACCAGTGAGAGGTGCGGATCCCCAAGCAACTACCTTCCTCACCTTAATCTGCCTGCGGTAAACTTCATGTTTTATCTGTGTTATTTTTTATTTTCCTTAGCAAGCATAAATCCCGACTCAGCCGTTTTATTATTCATTTGGTTGCCTTGCCCACGAGAAAGCGCTGTTTGATGACTTCTGTTAATTGCCGCATCCGTAAGAAAGTGCCATCAACGCACGCCATAGCAAGCAACTACACACATGCCAGTGATAAACATATGAGCCCATGTCAATAGTAACCCCTCTCTCTCCCCCCGAGGCTCACGCACAGAAAGCCAGCCAGTCGATGTGGAGCATTGGGAGCAGCTGGAGCAGTGGGTCGGGGAGCTCAACATCATGGATGAGCTGGGCTACAAAGCAGATATTGAAGCGGTGTATAGTGTGGGTGGGTATGTTGGCCTGAAAGAAATGGTAGTAAATGCCGTGCTGAGGGGCCAATACATTTAATAATTTGCCAGACATGTATTGGCTTCCTTTGTCGCTTTGCCTGTTTGGTGTGGGGAGTGTTTTTACCCGCCTGCAAAGAGGGAAAAGTACTTCTTTTTTAATTTAAAAAGTGTGGAGGAGATTTACGTACACAGAACCAAGGTGGCTCCTTCTCTTTGAATAAATGTGGGGAGTGGTTTTATACTGCCTGCGTAGTTCTTCTTATTCTTCAGGTACAATTACATTATCAAGCCCATCAAAGGCTTTGCCCCTCCTCTTCAAAGTTACATTGTCTGCAACTATGCGTCTACTTTGGTGAACCAACGTCTATACTTTTGATGTGTTTTTGCCTACTTCTTCTCGTGTCTTTAAAGTTAGCATTTTCCAGTTGCGTCACAGCCCTTTTTTTACCTGGTTTGTTTTTTGAGGTTTACCGTTCTCATAGGTTGAGCAGCCATTCCAGGTTGAATGCCTTTGTAATCCAAACTAAACTAAACTAATTGTCTGCAACAGGCGTGAACAATTCTACGCCAATTAAGGATCTTCAATTCATGCCGTCTCTGGCGGGCAACGCACTCTCTTTTTGGTCCATGTGCCCCATTTGTCTCTACCTTTGCTTTGTTTCTCTGTTCAACCGTGAAAGTCAGCACACCAAGCACTGTTCAGATTTAAAGCGACAGCCCAGTGGTAAGACATGAAGCATGTCTGATTTCTGTATGGAGCTGCACTGAAATTACATGAATTGGAATTAGGTCGAGGAAAAATAAGGTATAATATTTAAATCACCTAGATCGCACGATTGGTAATGGAACTTGTCTAGAGGTTGTAGTTCAGGCACAGATACCATAAAAATACATGACAAGCGTCCAGCACAACTGCATGGAAACAAAGGAAAACGACATAAGAAAAATACTCGCCACATTAATCGAGGGTAAGCCACTTCAGTACTGAGTATTTAAAGCAAATCTCCTTTGCTATAGCACACAGAGAAAAAAGAAAACTCCAAATTAGCAGTGCGTCACATAACAACATCCTAACCAAGCATTTGTAACTATCTCATTTGAATTCAATCATGCTGGTATGTCGCAGACACAAACTTTCTGTCTACCCTTTTGTCCACAGGTTTTTCAGAATAAGAACAATTCCTTTCACAGTTCTTGCACAATCCATACCCACATATCCCCTTATGCTTGGTAATGCAGGCAGTTCCTGATTAAAAAATGCATTAAGGTTCTGATCAGCTTTTTCCCAACGCCACATTTCAAAACGTGACGCTGATAGGGGTGCTTTGCAGCCAAATACTCTTCTTGTTCCTCTTCAACATAACTTTGTCACTTTACCTACGCAAGCTCTTCACTGAGTCAAGGACCATTTGCTCATGGGATACACCTGCATGAGTGTGATTGTGTGTGTGTGTATGTGTGTGTGTGTGTGTGTGTGTGTGTGTGTGTGTGTGTGTGAGGGGAAAACTTGGGTCAATGTGCATGCATGCCTGCTAGACAAGTGATTACGCAACGCGCTGCCCCGGCAAAGGGGGGGGGGTATATAAATTACATTCTTCCTCATCCCTGTCATTTTCAAAATGGAGGACACAATACACAGCAGGAGGGTCCACGGGACCAGCCATCACCATCCAAGGCAGGAAATTGCCTAAAAAGCCCAAAAATTGGCGAAAATGGGCAAAAATTTTGCATCTGTATAATATGGCCCGATTTGTTCAATACGGTAAAATACGCGTTTAATACAATACGGCGCATTGTACAAATACACCGTATGGCACATCCCTGATAATACTCAAGACTGTCCTGCTCTGATAATGCCGCTGACTCATCAAACTGCTGTGGTATTGAATCCAGTTTTAAGATAGTTAAAAGGTGGCAGGGTAACATGGGGTAGTGGTCAAGACCCAACGGGCTAATGGGCTATGCACAGTACACACAAATAATGGCAGGCACAGCAAGGCCTTAGCCTTTGTGATAGATACAGAAAGCTTTGACTTTCCCTCCACTGCATTTTGTTATTAAAAACGCGCAGACAGTTTGGCGGGATTTGACAACGAAGGAAGAGCAAGCGGGCGAGCTAGGATGCGCAGGGTTCAGATGAGCGTCACATAGCGTGGAAAGAAAATAACCACGCAGGCAGTGAAAAACCACCCCCTACTCCTTTACGTCCGCTGCTGTGCAAGCTGGGTGCACACATCTGAAAGTGAATGCCTCAACCATCCAGAAACGAGAGTCATCTCAAACACCCTTTGTCACCTTTTGTGTGGATCATACTTGCGTACATCATCTGCGAAAACTCGTCATAGTCAATCATGCCGTCACGATTCTTGTCTACCTGCGTGGCAACAGGCAAAGGAAAAGGAATTTCATGCGCACATGACCATTATGACGATCAAAGCCGACCATGACCATGACCATGAATGACGATCAAGCCGTTCTTGTCTACCTGTGTGGCTGCAGGCAAAAAGTTTCCGTGCGCACATGTTGCTGCACCCTTTGCAATTGTAGCAAAGCATTTCCGTGCGCACATGTTGCTGCACCCTTTGCAATTGTAGCAAGGCATTTCCGTGCGCACATGTTGATGCACCCTTTGCGATTGTAGCAAGCTGTGGTGATGCCTCGAACATGTACTAGGGGAAGGGGGGTGACCAATGCTGCTGGGTAGTGTAATGTAGCAACAACCTGTTGCTGTATTCAAACTCAGATCTGGATCCCCTCGGAGCTTAGCCTGACTACTAGGGTCAGGGTTACCCAAATGTATGAGTACTAATATGTGAGTACTTGCATGTGTGAGTACTAGTATGTGTGAGGTCAGGGTTACCCAGATGTGTGATACTAGTATCATACGAGGCACGTGACGCACAAGAGCCCTGCATCTAAAGTTCAAGAAGCAAAGCAGGTCCGACATTGGGAATATTTGTAGATTCCTGCCCACGTGGCTCATGCATGATGCCAACAGGCACATATAAACAAGCACTAACCGTTCTGTCGATAGACTAAAGGAAGGCCACTGACGCATGCCTGGTTTGTAAAGGAATCAATTTATTTCGTACACAGGTGCACACACCTGTCCTAATATTTCTTCCATATCCATCAAGTCATCTGTCCCGGTGTGCTTGGTAACCACCGCCATCAGCTCGTGCGGGTCAATGAAGCCTGAGTTGTCGGTGTCCAGGATCTGGAAAGCTTGGTACACTTTGTCCTCCTACACGTCAGACACAAATCACAATTTTGTAGCCTTGGGCACACAGTGTTGGAAGCAAGTGGATGGTGGTCAAGAGGCAACATGGCAATTAAAACTTTTGTGAAACATGACGTATGAGGCTCTGGGGAGTACTTGAGTGCTTGAGAAGGTGCTGTTTCCGTTGAGATGAGGCGCTTGTTGCCTTAGCAGGGTGTGAGTGCATGCCTGTTTTAAAAGCCTATGGGGAGGAGATGCCTACACCCTATACCACCTGCCCTCACAGGACGAGCACGTACCCTTCTGCAGAGGAACAGACGCCCTCCCCCTTGTTTCAAAGCAGCTGCCACACCCTATACCACCTGTTCTTACAGAACCAGCACGTACCCTAGATAGTTTGCTCTCGTGGGTAGTGGCCGCAATGAACTCCTCGTAGTCAATGGTCTTGTCCCTGTTTAAATCCGTGCTAGAGACCTGCACAGGAAATGCACAGACACGAAACTGAACACAGATAGGCGGTGCTGTCACTGCCGCTGTCGATGCTCCTGATGGCCTGTTTGCTTGAGCAAGTCTTCTACTTCCAATAGCAGGTGTGATGAATTGTGTCTGGCACACAATGGCTGGGTACTCCACCTTTAAAGCAGACATTTAATTTTCTTAGGTCTGTGTCAGCATGGGCCAGGAACGCACCATTTGCATACTGTATGGTCCTAGCATGAGAAGGCATCAACGGGGTTTAATTCCTTAATAAGAAACGCACAAGCAACCAGTTAAAGGCAACAGTGGTGTCCCTTTGGAGGTGAGTGGCTGTACGATTGGAGTGGACTGGAGAGTTTATGAAGAACAGAGTAGTTACCATACCAGAAGCGTGAGCGGTAACCTGCATGTCGCTTTTCTTGTGCACTTTTTGTGCACTTTTCTTGAGTGGCTTACCAAATAGCTGATTTCGTCCGCGGGAATTTCGCAGCCTTTGCTCCTTAGCGCCTGATGTAGCTCGTCTAGGGTGATGTGACCTGAATTGTCCGCTGCGTTTGTGCACACACACACATGAGTAGATTGAGTGTCGGAGGGAGAAGAAGGTAGGAATCGGGTATAGGCAAAAACCACAGAGCCTTAAAAAATCACAAAGCTTAACATCCAGGGAGGTGCACAAAGCAGTTTCCGTCCAAACCGCGTCAAGCACTTACCGTCAAAAGATTTGAACAGCTCGTGCATACCCTGCGGGGAAATCACGCACACACACACAAAGTTAATGCCTATTCTGAACCAAATCAGCGTTGCTGAAAGGCTTAAAATCATGGCTCTCGTAAGCACTGGGTCTTAGTGATAAAGTTCCACTTGCCAAAGTCTCTGCCAAAGAACAAAAGGCACAATTAAGGTGAGTGAGATTTTGGCAGACATACACTTGACTAGTTCATCACGCTAAACTAGAGTTGGCCGGAACCATTTTTCCGGTACATGTGCGGTACTTTATGGCGACTTAAAAAAAATTCATGTCAGTTAAATTTTTTTGCAAGTAAATAAATCGATTGAACAAGGTCCCAGGGTTGGCCCTCTGAGAACCCCATGCTGAGAAGCCATCTTGATGGCCCTATTGTGCTTGAGATAACGTTTTGTTCATCTGAACCTGTTCAGTGGCCATGCCCAGCCATTGCAGCTTGAAAAGCCCTGGCAATGAACTGTGGAACGCTGACAGGTTCAGAGCTGACAGGCAGCATCAGATAGTCCTTGTCCCTCAAGGCAGCTTCTTGCATCAAGCTGCAATGGTTTGGCCACTGATGATTCTCAGGGTCGCCATTGAGATGGCTTCTTAGCATGGGATTATCAGAGGGCCAACCCTGAAACCTTGTTCAATCGATTTTTTCTTTTGTTTCTGTGCAAAATAAAGTTTTATCAACCGGCATAGATTTCATTTCAAGTCGCCATAAGCAGGGAAACATGTCCAAATACACGGTATGACACGGTGTATGTATACGGTTCTGCCAACCCTATATGTATACACGGTTCTGCCAACCCTATGCTTACGCCATAAGAACTAGCATCTCCAATACAGTCACAGCTGGGGCTGAAATGAGGTAAGGTGAATGGTGCAACTGTGATTGAAAGGCATCATCTACACGCCGACCACAATGGATCAAGTCTACAGAACTGTAGCTGGATGCACTAGCAAGGAGAATACCTAGGGTTGGCCAGAACCGTATACGCCATATATGACCGTGTATGTGATGAAGTCCCTGCAAACAATCCCTGCAACACCGTATATACATCGTACATACATGGTTCTGGCCAACCCTAATAATACCAGGACGTGACTTACAGCAAAGTTTATGTACACATGGACGTTTTTGTGGATCAGTCATGCCTGAGTTTGAGAGCGAGCAGACAAGGAGCCCACCTTGACTTCAAGCTCAGGCAGCAAGCTTGCGATGATCCTGTACGCCTCCTTTTTCAGCTTGTTATGCTTTGCAAATGCCTGGGGGTACACAGAGACGAAGGAACCTCAATACTTTGGGGAGCAAATGAAAAGCAGCCTAAATAGGCCAACGCATGGATACTCACGTCAACGTCAACATGGACTTGCTCAAGTGCCTGTCCAGGTCGGCATCCTTATATCCTTTGTGACAACGCACCATGGGCATACTCAACATACGCATGGGCATACTCAACATAATACATACTCAACGCACGCATGGGCATAACATACTCAACGCACGCATGGGCATTCTCATCTGTACTAGATCAGTGCATGGGTACTCACGTCAGCATGGATGCCCATTTGCTTATCAAAACAACACATGGATACACACAAACACACACGCGTATTGACACGCAAAATCACGCACGCATCTATATGTGAAACCAACGCACAAACGACCCCCTCGTCAAAACATTGCAAGGACCCACATGAACATCACAGGACGACCAACGCACCTGCAGGCGATTCACCACTTCAAACTGAATGGGCACATCAGTGGCAATGCCATCCGGGTGCACCCAAGGTTCGTTCAGCACCTCCTGCGGGGTCATGCGCCTGTGAGCGCAAATCATGAGTGCACATTTGGTTTGTGGCGCCTGTGAGCACAAATCATGATTGTACATTCAGTTTGTGCACTTTGCACAAACGAATGTACCTTGCACTCACTGCTGCAGGCGTCCCTCCCAAGCCTGCGCACATTGCTTGAGTGAGCACTGCTGTTGCTGCGTAGGAAAGCTGTAGCTGAGAGGGAGTGCAAAAGAGGGAGCTTCCCACATCATGGATGCACTCCGACCAGAACACACACACACAATCACACACAATTACACACACGCACACACACACACAACGAGTTTCCAAACAACAAAGAGCCCGAGCGGTAGATCATTCATGGTGACTTTAGCAGTAAGCGTATGAGAAGAGCTCGGCAGTGATACAGTCAGTGGGCACATACACATTCACATACACACTTTGAAGGGTCCCTGTCCAGCAGCCTGGACACCAGCGCCTTTGCTGGGGCACTGATGGTAGGCCACGGCTTTGAAATGTGAAGGTCTGGCGCAGAGCCTAAGATCTCCTTGAAAATGGCATCTTCAGAGCTGCCATGGAACGGGGGGCTGCCTGCAAGTAATGCATAAACAAATAGAACCGCATATGCAGTGCTTAGTCCAGAGTTTGCCAAACCAGCAGGCGCTTTCTTGCAACTTTCTTGTTCTCTGATTGCCCGGTTCTTTTGAAATAGCGCGTGCTAGAATGCAACAGGAACCTGTGAAATGGTCGTGGTTGATTCAATTCCACTGCCAGTAATTCGATGGAAGCAGCACCTTCCAACGAGCACGCATGCACAAGTGAGCAAAAGGGAGAAGAAGGCTTAAAGGTATTCGGAGACAGGTAGGTGGCTGGAACCATTCACCTTCACGACATTCACATCTAGTTTACAATACATGAGTCTGGCTGGCCTTTTCCGTGCAGCATGGCCGGCACGGCGCACCTGACAGAAGGATGTACAGCACGACTCCCAGACTCCACATGTCTGCCTGCTTTGTGTAGTTGCGCTGGATGACCTCAGGGGCGACCTGTTGGGTGAAGGAGGAGGTAAGCAATGACTCTTTTCAATGAGGGCTCTAAAGAACGTGGTTGTTTGTTTGCGCTGAATTGACTCAGGGGCGATGTGCTGGGCTAGGGGGAAGGTGAATGATGACTCTTATTAATGAGGGCTCTTAAGAACGTGGTTGTTTGTTTGCACTGGATTAAGTCAGGTGCGACCTGTTGGGCTAGGGGGAAGGTGAATGATGACACTTATTAATGAGGGCTCTTAAGAACGTGGTTGTTTGTTTGCACTGGATTAAGTCAGGTGCGACCTGTTGGGCTATGGGGAAGGTAAATGATGACTCTTATTAATGAGGGCTCTTAAGAACGTGGCTGTTAGGCATGGAGAGTGAGAGAGTATGCAGAAAGGAAGTGACGAGGTTGCCAAGAGAAGAGCACTGGACGCGTCGTACGACAGACTGCTTGAAAAACAACCCTGGGGTTAGTTTATCAAAGTTCCTGACATCCTTAAGGTCTAACGAGAAGGTCAGAGTGTGGAGCGAGCGGATTTATATTTAGAGGTGGTTCCATGGTCGGGCGGAAAAGGTGGGAAGGCGGGACAAGAAAAGCGCGCGCGGAAGGCACAAATCAAACAGGTTATTGAGTTTTCAAGGAGTTCCAGCAAAGGCGTATGCGTGCATGATGCCTGCCCACCGTTGAGCACATGCTTAGTATACAATATGAAAGTGCGCGTGCAAACATTAGCATAAGGTACAGACTCGTACAATCACAAGGAGCGGACTCACATAGTATGCCGAGCCAACCAGGTCGTCAAACACCTCTCCCTCGCAAAAGAATGTAGATAGACCAAAGTCCGCACAAATCACTCGTGCTTCGGGTGTGCGGTCTGCCAGCAGGAAGTTCTCGGGCTGTGGACAGGACGTTTAAACAAAGAGGAGGGGCATCCGGTGAGTTGGTCCGGATCTAGGGATGGCCAGAACTGTATACATACACCGTGTATGCCCGTATGTATGGGAACTTCATAACAAAACCATGTACACGCCCCCCATATACGTATGTATGTATGATTTCGGTCAACCCATTCATATCAGGTGGCAGACAGGGCTGTTACTAATGCCGTAGAGGCAAGTGCCTCCTTGTGGCAAACATCAATCCATGCAGTCACTCTTCTCCAAAGGCAAGCCGAGCCACACCAGAACTCAAACAGCCGCACCTTGAGGTCTCTGTGCATCACCCCCATGTTGTGGCAATGCAGGACGACGTCAACCATCGCCCGGAACGCTTCAGCCGCGTCCTTTTCGGAGTAGTGCGTGCGTTCTACGATGCGGTCAAACAGCTCACCCCCTTGCGCCAGTTGCATGACGATGTGCACGTAGTGCTGTGCGTGTGCATGTGTGCATGTGTGTGCATGTGTGTGCATGTGTATGTGTGTGTGCTAATGTGTGCTCATTTGCTTATGTGTGTGTGTGCATATGTGTGTGTGTCTGTGCGTGGTTAAGTATGTGTGCATCCGAAAGAGTGAGAATGACAGGCTGCTTAAGAGAAGTGCAACGACTGAGTGAACAAAAAACCCATCAAGAGAAGTCATGACGTATCTTTCCTTTAAGGCACAGCAGTATGCTTATGGTGGTGAGGTGTACAACGATACGAGCAAAGTGCAAATAGCACTTGACTCAAGCAAGGCTCACCTTGTCCTCAAACACACCAAAAATCTGGGCCAGAGCTGGGTGCCCCACCAAGTGATGAAGAATTGAAATTTCCTTCCGCACATCTTCGACCTCCACCTGAATCAACAATTTGCGCTTGGCTATGCTCTTGACAGCCACTTGCTCCCCGCTCTCTTTCTTGACAGCCTTGCGCACCGTACCTGTGAGTAAGGGTGTGCATGTGTGTGTGTGTGTATGTGCGTGCGTGTGTGTGCGTGTGTGTGTGTGTGCACGCACGCGTGTGCGTGCTCTTGTGTTATTTTTAATTAGTGGTTGCAGTTTGTATGTATACATGTGTACCTTTGTGTGTATGATGTGTGTGTGTGTTTGTGTGTTTGTGTGTGTATGTATATTTAATTCGTTTGACGCCAAAGAGACGATAAGAGAGTAAACCCTTCTAGGCGTGACTTACCGAATTGGCCCTTGCCTAGTATCCGTCCTTGTTTCTCAGGCCCAAAGTCATACACTGCGCGTATGTCTGAGGGAATGCCGGGGTCCAAGACCCTTAGCTTCCACGCTGACTGATTAAGGATCTGAACAAACAGACGGAAGGATTCAATGACAAGCGAAATGGAGGGGAATAAGGTGTCGCTCCCTTTTGCCACCCAACATCCTCTGCACGCACAAACAAGTTGCGTCCTGTGTGAGCATGATTTTGGCGTGTTTGTGGCCGTGTGCATGTGCCTATGTCAATGGTACAATACAATAGTACAATACACGTATGTGTGCGTGCTTACATGTATGTTTATTTATGTTTGTGTGATGTGTAAGTGAGTATGTGTGCATGTGTATGTTTGTGTGTATGTGTGTGTGTGAGTATGTATGCATGTGTATGTATGTGTGTGTGCGTGCATGCATGCATGCATGCATGCATACCATGCTGTATGTATGCACTTACGCATGCCACAAACAAATCAGGCACGTTGCAAGACGCGTGACTCTCATGAGACATGAGATATTATTTATTTGAATAACATGCATGCCACGAGTGAATCTTGCACTCTAAGAGGTTTCACATTTTTGCATGCTGAAATGCAGGCACGAAAGCGAACCAAACCAAGCAGGTCTATTCTTTGCAGCTCGTTGCTTACCAATGAAGGTCCACTCAGATTGGGGGCAGCGCAGCTTGGAGCACTGGCTTGAGGATTGCTCTGTGGAACAAGCGGCACCTCACGTACGTTTTCATCATTCTTTGGAGGTGGGCTCGTGTCGACACTAGCTGATTTCCCACATGCGGCACCCATTTAGCGTTCTAGGGTGAGTGCGTTCCCATTCCCTGTGTGTATATGTGTGTGTGTGTGTGTGTGTGTGTGTTGTGTGTGTGTGTATGCTTGCACTGAAGTGTTACCTTAACAAGAAAAAGTGGCCCTCTAAGTCCCTCTTATTCACAATTGATGATTTTAAATACTTCGGACTTTTGACCTATTCAAACACATTTCTTTTCCTTATTTTTCGTTGACCGTTCAGGAAATTGATTTTGCAGTCGCACTTCTTGACTGAAGGCCTTTTTTTATGACCATATAACAACATACCTTGAAAGTTGATTTATCGATTGACCCTGAGAGATACTATGCAAATTCAGAGAAAATATCAAATAGATTATTAGAGGAATACAATCCGACGCTTATGCACATCAAGACGTCCAAGCAAACATACTGCTTCACTTTTAATTTTTAATCTGACACATCCCCCCCCCCCAACAAAAGCAAAAGCATAAACACTACTTGTTAGAAAACATATGCCGCACGCCCAACACTTGAGCAATGCTCGCCAACACGAGGGCGCTTGCCCTGGTGACAGCAAACCAAAGCACCCGGCTGTTTGTGCTCTCGATGGTGCTACGGTGGCTGCGCTCTCGCCAGTACAAATAAGTCTGTGTGGTGCGCAATTGTTGGAGCTGGGCGTCCACTTGGTCCACTGCACGTGCGCATTTGGGTAATTTGAGTGGTTGTAATTTTACCAGGGAGCGTGAAGGAAAGAGTAAAGTACGAAACCTACGCAAGCAGAGGTAACATGATTCGAGGAGCCAGTTTCAGAAGTGGGTTTTGTGCAAATGAGCACCACATCGCAGGGAGCACAGAGCACACAAGTAAAGCGGAAACTTTAAATCATGATACGGTGGGCCTGTGACCTACTCCTGACACAAGAGTCATTACACCACATAGCAAAATGAAACGTTGCTAAAAGGGTAATCCGAAAGATGCCATTTCTGTGCTTCGCGCGATACATACATCCACGTAACACAAAAGTGCGGGAGGTGACACTTAAAAGCCTGCTCCAGCACTTCTTTCTTAATCACATGCTCATTGTGTTGCCCTGCCAGCGTTGTGTTTGAACGGCATTTGAAGGAGTGATCTCATGCTGAGTTTAGTTTAGTTTAGTTTGGATTACTAAGGCATTAAACCTGGGATGGCTGCTCTACCAATGAGAACGAGGTAAACCTCAATACAAACCATGTAACAAAGGGCCAGTAACACAACTGGAACATGAGCTTAACACAAAAGAGTAAGAAGGCAAGTTCGACCGCTGATCAAGGAAATACGCACTGACAAAGCGAAAATGCAGGTGGATAACTTCCAAGTGGCCACACCCTACTAGCCCATACACACAAACGCTGCCAAGAAAGTGAAGACCTCAAAGACCTTTACTCGCATCGTCAGACAATTCAGGCCTCGGTTGAAGTGCGGTTGAAACGGTTGATTTCACCGCGGTTGAAATGCGGTTGAAATTTTACCAAAAAGCCGCAGTTTTTCGGTTGAAAAGTGTTCACAACCGAGGAGCGGTTGTTTTCAACCGCTCTTCAACCGCACGGTTGATTTCAACCGCTACAACCGCAATTCAACCAAGGCCCTATCCACCTTTTCTTTCAGTTGCACAGGTGCCTGCAGCATTCTGTGGGCTCGTTCCCTGGTAAACGGAGTATGCCTAGCTTGTAATAGTAGTAATCCGAGGACTACCCAAAGTAACAAAAGAAAAGAGGGAGGAGAATAGACAACCTATACTTGCGTATGGCTTGCGCCTGTGTGTGTGTCGTGCGTGCGTGCGTGCGAGTGGTGCGTGCGTGCGTGTATGAGATATGAGAGAGAGAGAGAGAGAGAGAGAGAGAGAGAGAGAGAGAGAGAGAGAGAGAGAGTGTGTGTGTATGTGTATGTGTAAATGTGTTTGTGTGTGTGTATAATGTGTGCGTGTGTGTGTGTGTGGTGTGTGTGTGTGTGCATGCATGTGTGTGTGTGTGCGTGTATGTGTGTGCGTGCACAAGTGCGTGCATCTGTGTGTGTACACGGGTCTGTTTGTGTATGAGTGTTTGTGTGTATACATGTGTGTGTGTTTGCGTGTGTGTGTTTACGTGTGTGAATGCATGTGTATTTGTGTGTGTATGCGTATGTGTGCTTGTGTGTGCTTGTGTGTGTGTTTGTGTGTGCTTGCGTGTGTGCTTGCGTGTGTGTGTATGTGTATGTGTGTGTATGTGTGTGCGTGTGCGTGCGCAAGTGTGTGTGTGTCTGTGTGTGTGTGCGTGTGTGTGTGTGTGGGTTTGTGTTTTTGTAAGAGTGTTTGCGCGGGTGTGTATGCGTGCAGTTACAGGGCGGTTACTGGCGTTGACCGGAAATCCTTATCGCGCCCTCCTTGTTTCTCAGGGATATCAATACCACAATGCAGCAGGTCCGCATATCTTGTGGAGATTGTGGGCTGGGGAGGAGAACGCGGCTTCAGCCGATTCGCTACAACTTCGCATATTAAAATTTAACTATGTAATTGTACGGATCATATAATATAGCCAATATAGCAGATATTATTTGAATGGGGTTAATGCTGCATTCCCCCGAAATCGGCAGAAAAAGGCGACAGGCACCCACAAGCCTCGCAACTCAGAGCTTTAATTCAACCAACTTTCGCTAATGCGGTTTCTTCATATAAATGCATTGTAGCACGCATGGGTATCTTTCAATTGGCCAAACTTACACCAATTCTCGGATAGTTGCACCAAGCCATTTATTACTTATGATTGTTCCTCTTTTATTTTTGGCAAATTTCCTGGCAAAAATGCGGTTGAAGCGGCTGATTTCAACCGCACGGTTGATTTCAACCGCGTGCGGTTAACATGCGGTTGAAATTGTTTCAGCCGTGCTTCAATTGCTTTTCCTTTTGCTATATCTTGGGATGTTTACACCAGGCTTCATTAGTAAGTGATGGGTGCTCCTAGCAGAATATTTGAACCTTGTTGCAAATTCTTTTGCGAAAATGTGGTTGAAGTGCGGTTGAAGCGGTTGATTTCAACCGCGTGCGGTTAAAATGCGGTTGAAATTATTTTAGCCGTATTTCAACCGCTTCAACCGCATTTCAACCGAGCCAGGAAATTTCTGACGATGCTAAGAGAGAATTTAAATCTATTAGTTTACCCTATCTTGGCAGGGGCGGACGTTCATAGTGAGCACAGTTTCTTATACTTTCAACTTAACTCTTCAACTTGCGCAAAACAAAAGACAAAAAAAACCAAAAGCGGAAAAAACACTAGCCAGCGTCTCATGGAGTGAGAGCAAAGAGCCAGCGATTCTGTTTGCTCGCACCTCCCCAACTGGCACAGAACGCAGAAGAGATCAAAGCCACAAGTTTGGTAAAATGCCTGCCATGTGCCCGGGTGTACAAACAAAAACAGCCAGCCAGCCGCTCACCCACTTCCACCCTCCATGAGAAGCCTCAGCAGCATTGATTTTTATGAAGAGGCGCATGCTGAGGTGCCAAGCTTGTCAGTGAAAGGTACTTGAGCTTGCAAGTTTGTGCTCTTTTTGTTAAGGGCAGACCAACTGGAGCAGGATCCAGGACGCCTCGGAGCAAGGATGCAGGATGCAGGGGGTCTCAGAGCCAGAAACAAGCCATACTGAGAAAGGAAGGATGGAAACGCCAGCCTGCTACCACAAGTCAGATCAAGCTACCTTAAAAAATAGGCTAAACTTGACTCTCGCCTGCCCTTAAGCGAGACACACATGCCATAGCGGTTGCTGTTCAAATAAAAGGGTGTCAACAATGCCATGGGCGTGACGGTGCGGATCCTGCATCGTACGCGTGAGCACTTCCCAGGCTCCAACCCATGCGTTTTGCTTGGCACAGGGCGGAACCTCAACGTACAGGTTGCGGCAGGAGTGTTCCGTTTGCCCAAAGGCCGGAGGTCAGTTCCGTGCACACGCGCTCACGTTTACACACCCACATGTACACAAAACAACCCCCACGAGCAAAGCTCCATCGACGACCAACCTACGTCCTTTCGCTGGCACAGAACGGAGGAGACATTTCTTATTTAGCAGCAACCCAGCCTGTGCTTTTTAACTCGCATAGATCAAACACTCGCATAGATCAAACACCGCCCTGCTGTCTCATGCCACGCACCTGCACGCCACAGTCCCTTGGTGTCATCCTCCTCAGCATGACTAGAGGTGGAGTCCACGTGGCCCACGTGCAGGTCCCACATCACGTTCCACGCCAGCACGTAGCGAGAGGCTTTGCGCTGGTTGCTAGCCACTAGGCAAAACTTGTAGCGCCCGTTCTCGTACGGCACAATGTGGAACTTACCCTCCGTCTCTGCACGGATGCTGTGGGCCTGCGGGTGACCCGCGGGGTGGTATTTTGGCGTGTGTGTGTTTGTGTGTGGGTATGTGTGTTGCATGTGTGTGTATGTGTGTTGTGTGAGTGTTTGATTCAAGAAGGTAGGCAGGAAAGAATGGCAACAAGAGCCTCAATTTCTGTACCTTTTGTGTAAGTGTGTGGGTATGTGTGTATTTGATGTAAGTTAACATGTGCCTGCATGTGCGTGCGTGCGTGCGTACGTATGTTTGTGCATATGTATGTGTACCAAGCTGCTAATATATCAGACAAACACAGGACTTTCCCAGCCACGTTTTGACATTTTTTTCTACTCCATTATATTTGACTTTTTATCATAAAGCCAAGGCCTAGCGTGTGTGGGGGTACTGCAAAGCAGGGCACATGCATTAAAACACGACTACCTGCGCACTGCCTTATGTTCATGCACATAAGACCTTCCTCTTCCCTCCCGCTTACCAGTGTCCCAGATGGTGCGGTCACAAACAGGTCGTATTGGGTCTGCATAGTTCAGGCATGAGGGTGGAGGTTGTGGAAGTTAGTCAAAGCTAGTCAATTAAACAGACAAGTAATGCATAACCGTGATGCGTCTTTTGGGGTGGAAGACCAGAATTTTTTCCTTGGGCTTGTTGAACTGTGTTAACTTTGATTATTTTTGACACATACATGTACACACACAAAACCACACTCAAACACACACACCTGTTGGCCGTAGGCATCAGGCATGGATACATATGAGCCGCGTAAAGGCTCGTACATCCGCACAGGGTACGTCATGCATTCCTCTTGATGGAACTTGAGCTTGATTGCACTGTGATGAACATGTCAGGGATCAGAAGCGCGTACATTATAATATGTTCGTGCGTCAGTGTGTGCGTACGCACGCGTGCATGTGTGTCAATGTGTGTGTGTTTGTGTGTGTGTATGTGTGTGTGTGTGTGTGCGTGTGCGTGCATGTTTGTGTTTGTGTGTGTGTGCGTGCGTGTGTGTGTGTGTGTGTGTGTGTGTGTGTGTGTGTGTGTGAGTGGGTGGGTTTGTGTGTGTGAGTGTGTGAGTGAGTGTGTGTGTGTGGGTGAGTATGTGTGTGTGTGTGTCCATGTGCGTGCGTGCGTGTGTGCGTGCGTGTGTGTGTGTGTGTGTGTGTGTGTGTGTGTGTGTGTTAGCCCATGTGCTTGCAGGCTTGCTTTGATGAAACACAGATGTTGAACCGCAGATGTTCAAGTCCAGCGCTTCCTAAAACTCACTCAGTTTGGATCCCACATATGGCCAAGCAGCAAAGCAAGAAGACCAGGTTTGGGAGCCTCATGCCACCGACCACCAGCGCGGGCACTGTATTGAAACAGACCGTATATATATCTTCCAAATAAATTTATTTTTTATTTTGTTTTTACTACTTGCCCATGGACTTATCTTCCGCACCGAAGCCAAAGAGGCCAAAATGGGATCAGGCAGCCGCTGGTGGCTACCAGCCTGCCACGCCTGCTACGATGGCGGAGAAGCAGGCCATGGTTGCCGCTGCCCAAGCTGCTGCTCAGGCTGCAGCTCAATCAAGCTGCTCGTTCCAGCCAGGGACCAGGTTGCCAGGTATGTGGGCACGGCTGGTTACCTTCTCTGAACCTTCCTTGCTCACACATGTTACACCCTTCAACGGATGTACACGTACGCTCACACACGATCACACACACACACACACACACACACACACACACACACACACACACACACACACACGCACACACACACTCACGCACATGTACACACACACAAACACACACACTCTCACACAAACACATCCACACACACACACACATTACATATACATGTACACACTCACACACACATGCACGCATGTATACATACACACAAACATACATACGTACACAAGCACAAGCACAATTACAGAGATACATACACACATGCACACTTCCACTACAACATACACACACATGCGTTTGCACAGTTGCACACACATGACAAACACAACACGCACATATACACACACACGGCTGTAGGCTTTCATGCGGCGGGGCAGGCACCTCCTGCTCCTGCTCCTGCTCCCATGACGTACCCAACGCAGCCTCAGACAGGGCCTGCCATGACTGCGGAGGCAATCCAGAGGGCCAGGGACGTCGCTGCCAGGCTAGTCCAGGTGCGACAAGGTGGTGATGTGCACATGCCTCATCAATCTGCGACGTTTCAGTTTTCAGCTCATATATGTGTTATTGCTCCCATCAATCTGCTTGGTGCAAGAGGGACCTTCTGTTCACAAGCGACCGCAATGCAAGGCACAAGGGTAAACCAATCTGACAGGGCACGAGCAGTAGCAGGTTGTGTGTGTGCTTATGTGTTAAATTGAATTGTAGGTGCAGGTCTCTTCCATCCTTGTAGCAGAAGAGCCGTGCACTTCAGCTTTTGGAGCCCTCTGAACTTGTTGCATGCAAGGGCCGCACAGGCTCTCCCTCTCACGCTTGGAAGAACACCCACTTCTTCTGTGGAGTTGGCCAGAGTGGCCATGGACACACATACACACCGCTGCCCGACCATACATCCAAAGGACCCCCCTTGCTGACGCTGCTTCTTCATGTACACCAATGACACCAATGTCCATGCATATGGCCAACCCTAGCCGTTAGCATCAACCCTAGGGAGGCTAGCACCTATTGGCAAGGGCTCAATTGGCAGCTATTGGCAAGGGCTCAGCATCAACTGTGTGCGACTGCACGTGACTGCAGATCAACAAGGGCGGCCCTGCTGCCAGCGCCCCCAGCGACCAGGAGCGTGATGTGGTCATTAACGACGCCCCCGTGCACCTGCGGGGGCACTTGCTCAAACGCAACACTCAGGTAACTGTGAGCCTGAGTCGGTCCAGGCACGCAACGCGTTTCTTTGTCCTCGCTTTTGCATGTGTTGTTCGGAGGAGCGTCACCTGCGCCACGCAAGCGTGCTGGTGTTGGACCTTGCTCCACACAAGCACACACCCGCACACAGGCACATACACACACATGCGCACGCACGCACGCACGACACACGCAAAACACACTCACGCACACATTTGCACGCACACGCGCACGCACGCACGCACGCACGACACACGCAAAACACACACACACACATTTGCACGCACACACACACGCACGCACGCACACATATATACACGCATACATACACACACGCACACGACAGGAGGACATAGAGAGGCGCACAGGTACCATCATTGTGACCAAGGGCCGCTTCTACGTGGCAGGCCAGATGCAGGACCCCAAAGAGAAGCCCCTGCATTTGAACATTCGACCGGGCACACAGCAACAGGTGAGACGAATTTGGCAGAGATGTGGTACTCACATGCACACACGCACACACATACATACACACACATACAAGCACACACACACATTCACGCACACACACATGTACACACACAAGTACACACACATCACATACGCACACATCACAGACGGACATGCAAAAGGCCGCCGCCGTGCAGGGGGCAGTGGCTGAGGCACACGCCATCTTAGCAGGAAGACCTTTGCCTGCAGGTGTGCGTGTATCAATATGTGTGTGTAAGTGTGTGCATGTGTGTGTGCCATTTTCCGTCTGTCGTGCAGATGCACAAACTCTGGCTGAAGTAGACACGTACACGCAAGTGTGTAATACAATTATGTGTGTGCCTGTGTGCGTGTGCGAGCGAGTTCACACATACAGGTGGATGTTTACGTGTGTGCCTTTGTGCGTGTGCGTATGCGAGTGAGTGCACACGTTTGTGTGGATGTGTACATGTGTGCCTGTGTGCGTGTGTGAGTGAGTGCACACGTTTGTGTGGATGTGCACGTGTATGCCTGTGTGCGTGTGCGAGTGAGTGCACACGTTAGTGTGGATGTGTACGTTTGTGCCTTTGTGCGTGTGGGTGTACAAGGGAGAGCACATGTTCGTGTGTATGTGAACGTGTGTGCCTGTGCGTGTGCGAGTGAGTGCACACGTATATACGTGGATGTGTTAAGCTGTTCGTCTTTTGTGTGCGTGCTGGTTTTGGCTGAGGCCATTAACACTGGTGCATGACGTGCTATGTTCTTGCGTGAATGTGAAAAATCAATGGCTCACGACTCCTGAGTAGGGCTGGCCAGAACCTACGTATTGGTTCACGTAGGGTGGGCCGAAACCGTTTCTATAATATACGGTACAACCGTTTCTATAATATACGGTAAATATGCCGTGTAATACGGGGGGGGGACTGTATCCGTATTCTGGTCCATGTTCTTTTGCAGGGAGTCTCAAAATAAATGGTCATATGATAATGTATGACAGTGTACATGTACAGAGTATGCAGTAGTTTAGTATTCTTTGGGTGACCTCCAAATATATGGTCAGTGATGAATGTGGACATGTGTGTACGCGTCTAGCAACCCCACTAGTCTCACTCACTTTCCTGAGCCACCATCAGCATTTGTACGTGCACTCGCAAGCATAGCAAGCATGTGAAACATCGTGCTCGCCTGACTTGAACACGCAGTGCTCTGTGATAGCTGGCATGTGGTGACGGGGATTGCTTCCATCACACCATCCAGAGTTGCAGTGAGGGCAATTGATCAAAGCGCGAGCAGCGAGTTTACACACACACATGCACACACACGACGTCTAACATCTGCACAAACGCAAAAACACACACACACCCACATGCACACACACAAACGCATACATGCACATGCAAACACCCATGCATATTGCTCCACTCACAGGCCCACCCACAGCATACCCCCCTAGCTACCCCCCTCAGGCGCCCCCTGGGTCCGCAGT